>Ga0099825_1007996_pt1 | contig 12686 bp, 8 predicted proteins | sample SiratroredBW_FD_76838 | JGI IMG/M metagenome (GOLD analysis project Ga0099825, IMG submission 76838) | Root nodule microbial communities of legume samples collected from California, USA - Siratro red BW | ecosystem: Host-associated > Plants > Roots > Nodule | place: USA: California | collected...
GATTGGTGCAGAGGATGTTTGTGGGGGCTGAGAGTGAGACTAATAAGGTGACAGTGACTCACTAACAATCTTTGGTTTGGGGAGAGACGATGAAGCTGTCCTTGTCAACTCATGAACACATTCACAAAGCAGAACTGAGAGCAACGTTTGTAAATCAACCGAGGTTGGCAAAAGAGTCTGTGACCCACTCTTCATTTTTTGCTTGTGCTAATAATAATTGGGTGTGAATAAATTTTAACCTATTTTTTTAGATTTTAGAATGTTAAAAATCAAATTAATTTGACTTATTCAAAAGTTTTAAGACTAAAATTACGGTTGAACGAAATTAAAAGAAAAAAAAGTAAAAAGCATTTTTTTTTTTTTTACTTTGGACACTTTTAGGATAGAAAGTAATATTTATTCAAGGAATTGACGGTTATATCAAATTATTGATTAAGTCGTCTGATTTATACGAGCTTTAAATTTGTTTTCTAAGTGATTTCTTTTCTTACAATTCTATATCATTTATCATTTTTTTAATAATAATGGAGTTTCTTTTAACACTTTATAATTTCAACGTAAATTAACTATTTAATCTATAATTATTAGGTCTGTAATGAATATAATTTATGATTTGGTTTTAGCTATGAATTTAATTAATCTATTTACACTTTTAAATTAACTAGTTTTGCATGTAATTTGTTTAATGTTTTTCAATAGTGATTTAAATATTCTAATATATAAAATTAACATAAAAAACTCTTTAACCAAAATTTAGAATTTAATTTTCAAATATTTTTCATTACAGATAATTTTAATAGAAAATTAAACCTTAATTCATTTTAATAGATAATTTTAATAGCCTAAACCACCACCAAAGCAAAAAGAAAAAAGAAAAAATAAGTCAAATTCACGTTCAAAATCACTATTAAATTATTTGAACTTAATTTTACCTCATAATTTGGATAAATATATCCATTTCACATCTCATCATTTAAATATCTAAAGATAGACTATTAACGAAAAAAAAATGTGCCAAAGACGCAAATTTTAATAAATAAAATATTAATTTATTATCAAAGAAAGATCGAAAATTCTTTCTAAGTAAAAGGTAAAGATTTGTGAAGAAAATATACAGTACATAATAAATAATAATAAATTTAATTAAATTATAAAATAATAATAATATAATAAACTAAAATTTATTAATACTAATTTTATAAAATAATAATGTAAGATAATTATTAATAACATTAATATATAAAAAACTGAAAATTAAAATATTAAAAATAATAATTATAATAATAAAAATTATAAAATCATAAATAATAATTATAATAATAAAATTATATTAAAATATTTTTAATTATAATAATAAATTTGTAATTTTATAATTTATATATTAAAAATATTAAAATATTTATTATATCTATTACATCATCCACAAACTTTCCTTAAAAATCTTACCATTTTTCTCTTAATCTAAACAATCTAAATTTCTACACACTTTCATTTTAAATAAAACGTAAATTCACTCTCACAAATCTAGGCCCTAATTCAACCACAAAAATTTAATACATGACTAAGGGAGTTCTCGTTGCAACAGTATGTGAATTTGTTAGTTAAGTTAGTTTTTTCAATTTTTCAATAGTTTGGTCAAATCATAAGGTCACAAATGCTATGAAGTAAGATTGACCCATTTTTTTAAAATTAAAAACTTAAAAAAATAATATAAATCTATTTTTTATATTATATTATTTAAAAGATATAAATATATAATAATTATAACTTAAATCATTAATAATTATAAATATTTTAATAAATTAATTTTTAATTATCAATTATAATAAATTAATTTAATAGATAAAATTAATAATAATTTTAATTTATTCAATTAGAAACATTAATTTTATTTTATTTTATTAAGTGAAAGTTTGAGTTACATGTCTTTTATTTTCACATCTCAGTGAGATATAAAGAGTTGGTTCTAAATTCTAAACCTATTTTATTTGAATTATTATAAATTTTTTGAAAATGATCTTGTACATCTTATGTATGATATTTTCTTTGCAATTTTGATTTCAAGAATGGATTTTTTAGATATGAAAATCTAGGGTTTAATTCTAGAATCATGTAATGTAGTTTTCTAGAAAAAGTTACGACTACAACAAACTCTGATTTGGTTTGCTACAATTTTATGTTTTGTTTGAACTATAACATTGTTTACGAATGTTGCAATCCTAGAATAACTTTCAAATAATTAATATTAAGAGAGTATGAACTCTAATAATTTAATTATGTTGGAGTTTAATCTTCCATATATTGGTTGAAATGAATATTGTGATATTATTTAACTCTTTTTTATTGGTTTAGTTTTTAGAAATGTTGAATTTATAATCTTTATATTGTAAGTTTGTTATTGTGAAATATATTTAATGTTTTGAATAGTTGTACATTTATTTGTCTGGAGTGTTAAAGAACTATAAAATCGTTCTTTGATGTTTTGGATGAGATTGTAGGAACTGATTTATTTTTCAATGACTTTCTTGATTACGAAATTGTCCAGTTTGATTATGTAAAATTAAAAAAAATAGAAAATTTTTAATTTTGTTTGACAATATTAATAAAGTAATAGAAGATCATAGAAAACATTTAACTATTTTTAACTTATATTGCTGCTTCTTTTTCTTCTTGTAACATTTCCGATCTTTAGCATAAGAAAAGTTTATTTTTAAAACTTTAAATAAATCTTTTGACTTTCAGTCTATCGTTTGGAAAGAATAGACATGTATAAATTGATTTTTTGATAGTGATAGAAATATTGTGTTATTTCATGCTATGGTGAGAAAAGAGCGTAATGTTAATGATATTCACAGGCTTTTGGTTGAAGATTCTATTTCTGATGATGCTGGTCTGATTTCTAATTCTAATATTAGTTTTTATAAAAATCTATCATCTTTTATTTCTCAAGATCAAATTTCTGCTGCAGTTTTTAATTATATACATCATATTGTTAGCTAGTTCGATAATAATTTGTTGAGTAAAAGTCCTGATTATATGAAAATTAAGTTTGTTATGACTTTGTGGATCTTTCTATCATAGTTACTGAGATATTATATATATTGATCATTGTGTTGTAGTTAAGAACTTTTTTAAAGGTGGATACTTCTTGGAATGAATTCTCATATTATTTTTCTCGTTCCTAAGGTTTAGGATGTTGTTACTATCAATTACTTTAGGCCCATTGCCATTTGTCAACTTTAGGTTTAAGGTTATTTCTAAAATTATGGCTTATAGGCTTGGTATTATTTATAGTAGGGTGATTTTTCATAATCAAAATGATTTCATTAGAGGGCACCAGATTAATGATTTTATCTGTATTGCATTTGAGGCTATTAATATGTTGTTAAAAAAGGTTAAGAGTAGTAATATTGCTATTAAGATTTGATATTTCTAAAATTTTTGACATCTTTAGTTGGAATTTCTTGCTAAAGGCGTTGCATCACTTTGGTTTTAACGACACTTTTATCAATTGGATCAATGTTATCTTGTAATTTGTCTTTCTTTCTATCGATATCAATGGTAATATGATTGATATTTTAATTGTGAGAGGAGTGTTCATCAAGGGGACCTTTTATCTCCTTTACTTTTCTTATTTAAGTGAAGAAGTGTTGCTTAGTAGAGGGATTTCTCAGCTGGCTTCTACTCATAAAATTATTCCTATGATTAGTCGCAAAGGTAAGGATTTTCCTACCCATGTCCTTTATGTTGATGAGATTTTTGTTTTCTTTAGGGTCAATAGGAAATCTTTGATCAATCTTATAGAGTTCTTACATGTTTATGATTCTATCTCAGGTTAGTAGATGAAATCTTCTAAAAGTCTCTTTTCACTAGTGACAGGTCTATCTCTTTTAACAATAATATCCACAATATTCTGGAATGTCATAGAGGTTTTATTCTTTTTAATTATCTAGGTGTTCCTATCTTTTCTGGTACTCCCAAGAGGCAACTTTTTCAACCTTAAGCTAGCAGAGTAAGAGTAAGTTTACTTCTTGGAAAAGTAAGTGTCTTAGTATGATGCAACATGTACAACTTGCTACTCTGTTATTTCTGGTATTGTATCCTATATAGTTTTTAAATTTACAAATGACTTATAAATTTTTTTAAAAGGGGTGGATAAATAGGTGATAAATTTTATTTGGTCTGGTCATATTAATAATAAAAACTAGCATTGTTATTGTGCTTCTAAGCAAAATAAGGGTTTGTAAGTTTTGGATTTACAGATCGAGAATAAAGATTGCTTCCGCTTGCTTGGGATTTTACTTATAATTCTCTCCCTTGGTATGATCTAATGTGTGGCACATTCCTTCATTCTATATATTAAGGTTTGTGCTCATCAATCTTCTTTTATTTGGCTTGGGATCAAGCATTTTTATCATATTATCTTGGAGAATACTTTTTAGACTGTTGGACAGGGTGATAAAGTTAATTTTTGGAATGATCTTTGGTGTTCTTCCAAATACATTTCTTTTTTGACAGGTATGCCTCTTCATAAAAGGATTACTCTTACGTCTAATGTGGTAGAGAGTCGGAATGGATTTGCTTGGAGATTGTCTCAGAATCTCAACTTCAAACTTTGCAGGCTATTATTGACTTCCTGATAACCTGAATTGGAAACTTGAGGATAGTGATATTCTTAATTAGAAGATAGTAAGGAATTTCTTCTTCCCACATGCTTGTGGTTAGGGTAAAATCATTTGGTCTAATTTTATTTCCCTTGCTAAGACTTTGGTATCTTAGAGGTTTCTGCATAGGCATTTTGCCAACTGATCTGGATGCTCATAAGGTGTTTATCTTTGTTTTATGTGTTTTCTATGCAGGTTGAAAGTTGGGGATATTAATAATCTATTTTTTAATTGTTTTGTTGTTTCCTTTATTTGGATCCAATGATTTGATATTAATAATTCTAAGCCAAGTCCGGACTTGGCTTAGAATTATTTTTCATGATCTTATTAACTTATCTTCTGCTGACTTTATTACTTTTATTAAAATCCCTTTTGGTCCTCTTATTCGTTTGGTTAAGCTTTATATTATTACATTTTCCTTATGGATAATTTGGAGGATGAGAAATTTTTCTAGATTTTGGCAACAGACTATTAGCACAGATACTGTTTTGCATATTATATTAAGGATCGTATCCGGACATTAAGTAACACTTCCAAAAAGTAGGATATTAGCACAAGTACTCTTATGAAAGTTTTTTTTCTTCTTTTTGAGGTTGTTTGTATTAAAGTTAACACTTCCAAAAAGTATGATATTAGCATAAATACTCTTGTACAATTCTTTTGTCATTTTCTGGAGGTTGATTGGATTAAAATTAACATTGATGGAGCTGCTAGAGGTGCTCCGGATTTGCAGCTTGTAGAGGTATTTTCAAGGACAACTATGATGATTATGTAGATAGTTTTTCTACTTTCTTGCGTATTCATCATGTTGTTTATGTTGAATACATGAGTATTGTTCTTATTATTGAATATGCTCAATTAAAGGGTTTTAAAAAGTTTTGGTTGGAGTGTGACTTTTTTTTACTTTGTCAAGTTTTCGTTCTGCTCATCCTTCAATGGATTTTTCAAAGGTAGATGACGTAACTATATGTAAATTTATGTTATTATACATTTTAGTGACTTATGTATTTAAAGAAAGTAATAACTGTAATGATAGATTGATAAATTTAGGAAAATAAGATTAAATTTCTTTAATATTTTATTTTATCTGATTGTATTAATTTAAACTTTTTTTATAATAAATTTCAAACTTCCTTCGTTTTATTTGTAGGAATTTTGTTATTTTTAAATGATTGATGAGTTTGGAATGTCAGCATAAAGGTGATGTCAAAATCCAGTCCTTTATTAAAAAAATAAAATTCTTTTTCATCTCCCCTTTTTGAACTCTATAGAATAGTGAGTAATCCGTTTGTCTATACCAAAAATCCTCACCATATATGAAATTCAACTAACGTAAATAAATACTACCAACTAAATATGTGAGAGGGAAAAGAGAGACATAATTACGAATATTTTATAATATCAAAGTACAAAGAAAATAGTAAAAAGGTTCCACTGTCGACCTAATCGCGTTGCATAATTTCCTTGGATCATCCTAACCACAACATGGCAATCTCGTTCTCATGGTTTACACTTGTACACCACTATCACAGTTCTCTTTGCTCCCGCTTTCCCTATGTTCTTATGAACAAAAGTATGAGTATGACAAAGTCCTTTCTTATATAATCTTTATCCTCTTTAGACTAGCTTACATGTCGAAACTGTGGGCGGTTGGTGATTAATAAATTTGAGTTTCTCTAACTAAACCCCACATGCAAATTATTGATTTTCTTTACTTCTTTCAAAGCAAATAGAATGTGAAAAAAATATTCAAAGTATCTTTATGTCGTTTGCTTGAAGAAAAAAAAAAAAAAGACAAGAAAAATATGGTAAAAGATACCAATGGCCTAAAAGAAAATAGGTACATCAATTTTAGATATTTCTACAACCAGCTATTTCATATTGGAGAGTGCTATCTCATAATCACAAAAGTATAATTTTTTATATTTTTATATACGACAAATTATAATAAAGATGGAAGCATATCGATTAGGAAAGAGTTACATCGGTAGAGTATCTTTCTTCATTAGCACAAGTGGAATTGGCAGATTAACATTGTATTTCTCTATTACAACCAATTCAAAAATCGATCATTTGGAGGCTGAATTTTTCAAGAAATGTGTTTGGTGTCACGCTGTGAATAGTGTCATTGAAGGACACAAAAAAGGTAAAGTTCCTGAAAGTGGTGTAAACAAAGAATTGTAGTGAGACAGCCAAAGGCAGAGATTGACAAAGAACAGTTAATCATGTGAACGACCAAGAACCTGGTTTGGCACCACAAAAGAAACTGAAGATATAAAAATATGTAATTTCCAAAAAGATTTATATTATTATTATGTAGCATAAAAGCAGTATAGTATAATTCACATGTGACTATTGATTAAGCTATATCCTAATATTTTCACTTACTAAACTTGTAAAATTACGTAGTTACCACATAACCATTTGAATCTTCTCTGCAACAATCCATTATTTTGAGGTTTTATATGATCATATATTCTTAATGCAAACAGTTTTGAGATGCTAAAATGAACCATACAATGAATGAAGTACGTAACACTTTTATTTCATTTAGTAACCAAAGTGTGCACTCATTGATCTCAATACATATGATGAGTGTAGCTTTAACAAAAAAGAAAGAAAAGAAGTGTATGTGCAAAGAAAACCAAAACGCTGCCTCCAATCTACAGAACGTGTGTGAAGAAATGCTCCCATTAACTCAGAAAGCTATTGGGACAACATCTTATTAAATAACCACCCTCGCTTTTCATTCTCTTCTTTTGCCTGGCTTCTCTGTATCCTTCCAAAGCTTCTTTCTGCATAGGAAGGCCTTCCTTGTTTTTGTTATTCTATTGATGGCTGAAAGTCTCAACATTTTGGAAGATCATTTGGTGGGCGTATCAATGATTCATTAGGGCCTTTACCATTGTCCACCAAGAATGCCATCTTTAACCCCCATGTTGTGTGCACCTCGAAATGGCAGTGCAAGAACCACACTCCTGTCAAATACATGACACTAGTTAAAGTTAATATGAAGAGATTAGAAGTGCATGGTTTTGAAATCATTATCCTCAAATATTCATGAAGAAATTATACGTATAAACTTATAAAAACATTTTGCAATCTTATAGTTGTTCAAATTGAGAGTTGTGGCTTGCATTTAGGTATAAATTATTCAAAAGGTCTCTAGTTGACGTGGGATTACCAACAAAACGAGACTTCTCAACTCGAGCATAAAATTTATATGTAAGGATGGTTAGATAGCGACTCAATAGTAAGTGACTCGATAAGCCCAACAATCTGACTAGGATAGACTCTTGTACCATATCAAAAATAGACTCTAAGCTTAATTCAATTTTATAAAATTGACTTGTAAAATTAGTTCTGCATTTACTTTATAAACTAAACTATGGAAAGGTCTTATCTGATTGTGGGACTTAACTACTATGTTAAACTTCTTATTCAATTCTATATGAGACTCAACATTTTTTGAATCCGTCCTTGGATTCAGTCATAGTTTTGATCATGAATGAGATTCAAGACTTTTACCTGGATTATCTGCTCTGAATCTGAAAGCAATCCATCCTCCAGTTGGCACTCCAATTGTGTTCCTCTCAGCAGGATCTACAAGGTTAAAGTTACTTGCATCTGTTTTGGGATCATAGTTTCCTACACCTGAGCCAACAACAAAGAAATTGAACCCATGAAGATGAATTGGGTGGCTCTCAGGAGCAATGACTCCAGTGTCCTGCAAAACAACCTGAACTGTGGAGTTGAATGCTAGCCGGTAAACCTTGGTGCCATTTGTGGTCTCGGAACTCGCAGCCGAAGGAGTCGCTGTGTAGTTGTAAACTTGAGGAGGGTTGCCAGGGAAATCAGTGGTGAACACCCCTGGAGTGTTGAAGTAATGTGCTTGAAGCAATGCAGTAGTTGGCATCACAAATGTCACATTATTGACAGCAGCCACTACTCTACTCCCATTACCAGCAGTGCAAGATGGACAAGGGTTAATCCCCAATCCAACAGTGAAGAGAAGTGAATGGTCAACTGTTAATGGAACATTTGCAGGGTATTTCTTGGAATTAAGGCTTTTAAGAGACTTAGTGAAATTGTTAGCAACTTGTGTAGCATTTCTTGGAGGAGGTGTGATGAGAACTGTAGGGGTGGTGGCAAGAGTTCCAGTATAGTGCAATGTGGCTGTAGCAGTCAAATTATCCACAGCTACCACTGGAGAATCCATGAAAGTAGAGGCTACAATTGTGTATTTACCAGAATTTTGGTCAGTAGTTAAAAGGGCATTGGTGGTTTGGCCAGGGGCTATCAAAAGAGTGTCAGTCTTTAAGGGTTTTACATATGAGGCATCAACTTCAACCACAGTGAATAAATGGCCAGCAATTTTGAAAAAAAGCTCCTCATTGAGTGCAGCATTGATGATTCTCAATAGGTAGGTCTTGCCACTTTCCACAGGAAGCTTGTACACATCTGCTTATATTCAACCAAAGAAGGAAAATCAAGCATACCTCTAATTACCACTTTAGAAAGAATTTTTAATACATAAATCTTAATTGATAATTTATATAACTTATACTGAAATAATATATAGATCTTTATATCTGTATCCTATATTTTAAAAATTACACATGTCTATATATAGCATAGAATAGAATAGTATAGAAGTGAAAAGTACCACAACTTACCTTGTGTGGAACAATTGGCCACAGACACAGTCCCTGGAAGTCCATTAATGGTGTGAGCATCTGAGACATTTGGTGCCAATCCTGACTTGAGAGCTTCATTGATAACATCTTCAGTATCAGATTTCCACCATTCTCCTACAGTTTATCACCATAATGAATTATAATTTTAAATGGTTATTTTGAGGACTAATCAACATCAGTGAAGGAAAATATAAACGAGTGAAGGGCACTAGCTATATATTTGATTTCACCTAGTATCACCACCAACTCTTTATCTGGTTTCGGGAAAGGGTATGCCACACCAAGCTTTGGCAAGATAACTATGGCACCATGGAGAGTTGACCTTAGCCAATTAACATGAGCATGCCAAAGAAGTGTTCCCCTTTGTCCTGTAAGGGTGAAGTTGTACAAATATGATTGTCCTGGAAGAATTGGGCATTGTGTGATGTATGCAGGCCCATCATACCAACCAGTTCTTATTTGTCTCACACCATGCCTGCCAAGATGGTTATAGTCTTCCAGTTATCATTCAAGATTATTTTGCTTATAATAAATTAATCAGTATATGATTGGATCTCAAATCATACTTAAATAGTAGTTACACTTAACCGTTTAACAGTTTTTTGATATTCAGTGTTCTAAGTTCTATGTATAGAAAATTATATGTGTATGAACATTTGGAACCTTCCAATTAAATACAATCGTTATTTTTTTCAATCTTATTCTTGATTTTTTTTGGTTACTGTTGTCTCAAACCCAACATTTACCATAAGGTTGATTTCTATATGTTTTTTCTCCATGATACTTCTTGCATTTAGATTGAAGCAAATAAAAAAAATGAAGTCTCACCAGTGGATAGTGACATTGTGGTTGACAAGGTTTCTGACTTTGACCAGCACTGTATCATCTTCCCTGGCATAAAGAGTGGGTCCTGGGAACTTCCCATTAACGGTGACAATGGGTTTGCTTGAACATAATCTAGTGGTATTCTTTAGCACCACCTTTATCCATTAACAAAATCAAGTATAAATCTTAAACTTTAAATCCTAAATCCTAAATCATTTGTCTTAGTAGTTTGAAAAATTAACTAATTGTGGTCTATATCTTTCAATCATGTACTCATTATCCATGCATGACCAAATTTTAGGTGAAAATTTTAGCTTCAAGACAAATAACTAAGATTTACTTAAAGATTAATTCATGCACACGTTTAGAAATAAAAAGGAGAGTTTGTGCTTTTATAATGTTTTATATGTATAGTTACAAACTTGTTAGGGAAAATACTTCAGAGACGAAACAAGAAATGAAACAAGAGTTCAAACTCAAAAAAAATAATATCATCTTTAACTCAAAACTTTTAAACATTAAATTTATGAATTTTTTTTATATATTGCTCAACTTTCTAATTTCTATTTAATACAAAACCTAGACTTACACTTGGATACTTAAGACAATAGACGAATATGGATAATACATTTTACATTGATCTCAAAAATCTCTCATTCAACATTATTCCGAGTTAAATATAACTTGATATAAACTTTAAGAGTACATTAAATAAAGCTATGTATTTTGATTGGAATAGCTGAATAAAGCATAAATTGCATGCATGTTAGAATCTATACTATATTGTTGTCTAAGTTTTTGCACTGTAAAAAGCATGAAATCATGCATACTCCCAACGAGACCAGGAAAGAATATAATGGCATACTTACATTGAATTTGTAGTGCCTCACTTTGCACTCAACCAAAGCAGGAACAATGCAAGCAATGAAAAACAACATTCTAACCCAAGAGTCCATTTTATTCAGTCTTCACAACCCTAGCTCCTGACTCTTGTGTTAAATAACTTATCTGTCTTATAACTTATTATGTGCTTTAAGTGCATTCATGCATGACTTTCCAAGGAACCCTTATATAGGCTAAAACTTAATAGGCATATTGCTTCCTCCTGGTTCTTCTTGTTTGGTTGTTAGGTGAATGATGGAGGCATATACTTGGAAACTAAGGCTTGGCTAGATAGGGGGAAAGAGAAAGGAGAAAACCATGTCAACTCATTATTTCTTGCATGTCACATAAAGTTTGCAAAGGAAATCCGTGCATGTTCTTCTGGAAGTTTTTCTTATAAATCCTAGAGGTATTTAGTTGATTGGTTGTATTCTGAGGTTCAAATATTTCTTTCTGTTGCCCCTTAAACTAAATATTAAGCAAAAAAGTTGTTAACCAATTAAAACACAGTAAGCTATAGTTACCATAGCAAAACCATTTTGGTCTGAATCAGCCTTTTATCTGCAGCTGCACCTCTATAGTGCCTCAAGCCTGAAGTTATGCAGAGTTTAACATAAATGTTTTTTCCATTCTTTATTTGGTGGACTATAACTAACATTTAGTGACAATAGAATTGTAATACAATTTTTGAATAATTTTGTAATTTATTGAGAATAATATTTTTTACATATTTTTAGTTAAGATTATTTTAGTTAGATTTTTATTGTATTTTGATATTATTCAATTCTTACAGCATAAGAATTTTTTTATGTGACATAACTCTTGTTAATACAACATGTACTTTCTCATTTATATAATTAGTTATTTATGTCCACCCTCATTTAAGTTTCAATATTTTGTTAATCTTCTCTAATTATGTTAGAACGAAATTATTGATTTCAATAGTATTACCATTTTTTGGTTTGGTACAATTGTATTATCACTTATATATGAATGAAAATTCCTCTTTCTTTCTTTTACATTTATATTTGACAAATGAATGATGAATCAAAACATGACACTATCTTCCATTTAGAATTTTTAAACTAATAGTTTTATAAGTTTTTCTTTTTATATGTCAATGACAATTCTAATTCATACTTAAACAACACCAACAAACATAAAAATATTTTGTACTTTTATCTTCGTGAAAGTATTTTCTCATTCTAAGAATGACACGTTTCTAATAAAAACTAATTTACTTTACCGTATCAGTAACTTACAGTATAGTAATATATTTACTTATAACTAATAATGAGACTACTAAGAAATTGAAACTCAATCCTTTTATAAATTGGACAAGTTTGATTCGTATATATTTTAAATTAAATTTGAAAAATCAATATGCTTTAAAAAATTCACGTGAATCAAGTAATATATATACAGACATATATACATACATATATATATATATATATATATATATGCTATAAATAATTATGATAATATGAAATTATAATTTAATGATTTTATGGATAAAAATTATTTTTTATATAAAATTATTAACTGTACAAATATATAATGAAAGTTACATATATATCTTTTAGTCAATATATATATATATATATATATATATATA
>Ga0099825_1007997_pt1 | contig 12682 bp, 3 predicted proteins | sample SiratroredBW_FD_76838 | JGI IMG/M metagenome (GOLD analysis project Ga0099825, IMG submission 76838) | Root nodule microbial communities of legume samples collected from California, USA - Siratro red BW | ecosystem: Host-associated > Plants > Roots > Nodule | place: USA: California | collected...
TATATCCACCTACTAACATAAAAACAATTTTTTTAACTTTTTTACTTAAAAAAAAAAAAAACCCAAAAAAAAAAAAAAAAAAAAAAAAAAAAAAAAAAAAAAAAAAAAACACTAACGAGTTCCATGTCTAATTAATTCCCTTTAGAGGATAAAATTCTTCCATTGGCTTCTGTTCATCAAAATTGATATTGATGTCATCTCTACAGAATCTTTATCCAACTCGTACATTTACTATAGAATTCATATTTTTTCAACATATAATATAATCCACATTTTTTTCAACATATAATATAATTCACATTTTTTTTGAACATATAGTATAATAACTTCATTTGATTACATTGCTAAAGATTTGCCCTTAAAATAACACATTCTTCTTTCTTTGAATATAAAAAAAAATTACAGTGCAAATTATTAAAAGATTATGAGGAGATTTCAATTTATTAAAGCGTAGTATTGATAATAAAATAAAAATTAGAAAAAGGCGACATTCATATATTAGGACTGATAGGACATGTGTATTAAATCCTTAGTAACATAAAATTTGTACTGCATCTCATTAATTCATGTCACAAACATATTCGCACCTATAGCTTTTTATTAGAAGGTAAATATCATATATTGTTTTTTCTGTACTATTAATTCTCTCTGACAGGTTTTTTAAAAGATCTATCCTAATTGGCTTATATAACACCACTTATAGCCAAATGAAGTAACTTATCTTACTATCCAATCAATATACATGTGAGAATTTTCTTTTGAAACTTTATAATAAGATTTTATATGTGTTTCAATTTATATAATTTTTATTGCTGATAAAAAAAACAATGCAAATTATTAAAAAATAAGGTAGAATTCAGTAAGTATGACATCGCATCATCATTATATATCTCGAAAGCAAAATTTTTGAAATTCTCCACTTTATAATCATATGTTGTACTTTGAATTAACACGACAATGCATGTACTGAACTCATAATGAAAAGCAAAATAGAGCCTTCGCAATATAATGTTCAAAAAGATGAGAAGATAATGATAGGAAACTACGCGATGGAGTGGGGGAAAAACACAAGGAAAAAAAAAAAAGAGATTCAACCAGAGGGTGGAACATCTTTTGCTTTTAATAATGTATAAAGAGGAAGCATAGAACTGAAGAGCCATAAAGTTGTTGTCTTCCAGTGGCAAAAGGACTAACAAATGGATTTTAATTAAAAATTAATTAAAGCTTTGCCTATAATGTTTTTAATAGTAAAAAGAAATTTAACATTTTAATTACATGAACACGCTTATATTGGTAGTGCATCAACATAAATTCAACGTGATGAGTATAAGGGTTATAATTAAAGCTTCTAGTTAAAAATTTAAATACATCCTTAATATAGTTCATAAATCCTAAAATTCTATACAATAAGGTAGCTTTAAAATAAATAAATAAAGTAAGCAGATAAATATGACAGTGTTTAAAAGGGGAAAAAAAATAAAACAAAGGTAGTTTTGAAATAAATAAATAAATACTTAACAATGAATATGAATATGTTTAGTAATAATATGAATATGTTTCATACATTATTATAGAAGATGCACGGTGGACCACCAAAACAATCATAGATATTTTCTTTTTCTGTCGGCTACAAGAAGAATAAAACTTACAATAAAATTTATATTTGTTTTTTCTTTCATCTCATTTTTATTTTATTGCATTTATAATATTTTTATTTTCCTTTTTCATAGCATCTCATTAGCTTTTTTTTTTCCGTCTTCTTCTTTTCCATATCAATCCACCCATACATGATTATCTCCATTCTGAAAAGAAAGAGAAACACAACATAAATCCTAAAAACAGTAAGAGAAAGTGGGAGAGTAGAAAAACAAAAGATTCCAAACCACTTAATTATAATTTTGTTTAATATATTTTAAAATATTACGTTTTTTAACATATATTACCAAACTTTTTTTAAAAAAAAAAAGTTACTTAAATATAAAACTATAAGTATCTCCTTATTAGATCCAGTTTCAAATTTCAGTCAAACTAAAACAATTAAGAATGTTTAGAATTATAAAATAAATATATGATTAATTTCGATAAATTTTAAAAATAGATGAATAGTTTTATTGTAAAAATATGTTTAAAAAATTTAAATATATGTATAACTGTGGAATAACCAATTAAAAGTTAATGATTTAATATTCGATGTGAAATCTAAAAAGTTATATAACACAAAATGCGCAATGAAGTAACATGCAATGTATTTCTTATCCAGGAACCCAACACCTAGTCAAGCTGTTGCCACCTAATTCTCTTGTTTCCCTTGCACGCAGTATATTTAGTATTTTGTTTTTTTACCAGTGTAGCAAATTCAGTTTAAAGTTTACTGGGTGGCCATATCTAAGGTGGCTCAAGGCTCAAATATGTTCCCCATATGTAGGGTCCCCCAGGGTTCAAGTACGTAACTGTTTTAAGTCTTAAGATTTTAACGGTTTTAAAAAAAATTTAATATGTTTTAGGCTTTAAAATCACAATAATCTAAAAAAAAAAACATTAATATGTTTTAGGTATTGAGACTTAAAAAAATTTAATACTCACATATTATTATAAAATAAAAAATATTTAATTTTAAAGTTATACTAACAAAATTTTAATTAAAAATTTAAATATTTTAACTGACTTTAAGTTTACATTGGTGCTATAAATATTATGAATATTATTTAATGACTTTAAATTTATATTGATATTATAAATACTACTATTTAATGAATAATATTTTTGAAACTTTTTTATAATAAATTAATAATATTTTAAAAAAAATTGAATAGTCAAAAAATCTTTCTTATCAAAACTTTCAATTTATCTCTTTCCTATATTATAACCAATTGATATTATCTCTTTATATGTCATATCATTGTCAGTCTCTTTCACTTCTCTCATTCTTTCTTCACTTATCTCCTTTCTTTCTCTATTTCTTTATTCCTTCCATATATTATTTCAACAACTTGTTTTCAATTTCAAATTTCTTTCATTTCATATTTCATCATTCTATATTGTGCATCTATGCATGTCTTTACTTGGAGACTTTGAGCAGTAGATTGACCGAGGAAAAGTTTGTGTTCACTTTCACTCCTTTTGAGTGCATCAATATTACGTAAAAATAATATGAGATTGATCAAATGATCCTAATTTTTTTTATTTTTTGTTATTGTTTAATTAATCTTAAAATAATTTGTAGAGATTCAAGGAAGAGAATTTAGAAGTTACAAATTATATTTAAAGACACCAATGGATAGGATCGAAAGATAATATCATAATAGGAGACTTGAGACTCTACCAAGTTTATTATCTTGACAATAAGGTTTTATCTTTTTAACTTAGACTTATTTTATATACTTATAAGTTATATTCAATATAATATATATTGTAATTTTTTATTTTATATAAAAATATAAAAATATGACAACTAGAAAATTTGAATCAGGTTATTCAAAACTTCAAAATAAAAAGAAGAGTTAAAATTTTTGTTATTACAAAAAAGAGGCTATGTATGGATAACTTTATAAAAATAAATAAAAAAATGAATTAGAAAATACAGGTAAGTCTTCATTGAATGAATGAAGAATATAACAATATAAATTTAGGTGAAGATAACAATATAAATATAGGTGAAGACAATAATAAAGTAGTCAACTATGATAATAATTTTGATTTTCATATTGAGGATAATAATTTTGATTCTCAAACTCAAGATAGTAATTCTAATTTACAAACTCAGGATAACGAGAATGAAATTGCAAGACAAAATAATTCTAATATTAAAAATATATATGATCCAAGTCAATGGGAGGATATTGATCAACAATATTCAGTCGAAAGGAGTTTTTTAAAACTTAAACTAATAAAATCTTATTTAAGATTAACAATGTCTCAACAAAAATTAAACATATTAATTTTATTGTCTATTAAAAAATATTTTTTAAATAAAATTAATTATGATAATTTAATAGATAATTTTACATCACAAAAAAAAATTTAGATAAAATATCATAATTTTAATTATTTTATTTATTTAAAAAAGACTTCATTTTTTTTTATTCACTTTAGACTTCCAAAAATCTTGAGCCGCCATTATATATATCATATATAGTTTCAAATGAATTAATATATAATTTAATCCTTTAAAATAGTTTACATTGCTTTGATCATTAGAAGAAAAGTTTATATAAACTCGCCTTTTACACTATCACTTTATCAAAACATTATCTACGAGTCCAAAATAATTTTACCTTTTAATAGATTATTGATTTATATAAATAAAATATTATAATAAAAATATGTATAAACTTTGTTTAAATACGTTCTTGTTAAATTATCAGGATTTTGTAAGTTTAATTTAAGTTTAAAGTTCACTATATAGTTAGGAATACTTTTAGTTTTTTCTAAAATAATGCTGAAGGCTTTTGGTTTTGGATCTTCTGCTTTTTTGAAGGATTGTTCACAATTTAAACCTTTATTAAGTTATGAATAAATATATAAAAGAGTTGGAATATTTCAAGTATTCCCACGTTTATTTATCTTTTATTACTAAGTTTTCCTAAGATAATGTAATTATGATTTTCTTTTTTGAAATATTTTGGAAGTTAAGATGTGAGATTAAAAGAATATAGGAGAATAATAAGAATTTATTGTGATATGGGATAAACAAAAGATTCTCGTATCAAATTATAAATGTATACTCTATTTGCTAGAAAATAAAATCTTGTGAGAGAAAATCAAAGAAATAAAATAAAAAGGATAGTAATTCAATATGGTGTATGATGGAGGGATTTTAACACCATTAGGTCTGAGTGAAAGAGTAGGGCAAACTCAGAAGTATATATAAATTATAAGGAAATGAATTAATTCAACTCCTTCATAAATAGATACCCCTAATAATGGCAAAATTTTTACATGGTATAGAGCTAAGGACTCCTCAAAAAGTTGGTTAGACAGAATTTCCCAAGACTAAAGTGGTCTCATACTATGCAAAAATAGTATTAGAAAGAATACATAGTATCAAACCACTATGGTCTTATATTAAAAGCTAATTATGTGGACTAGGGGCCCAAACCTTTTAGGATTTTAAATGTATTGGAGTAAATTGGTGGCTTCAACAATACCCTGAAACTATTTTGGGACCATAACAAGATCGTCGATGTACATCTAAAAGAGAAACTCAAATTGCTAAGAAAAGATCTGAAAGAGTGGAACAAAGAGATTTTGGAGACATTAACTAGCAGAAACATAGATTATAGGGAATATCAAGACCTAGACATACAGGATGAGAAAAATGGATTAAGTGAAACATAGTAGAAGGAGAGAAGGGAGCTGTTTGCTGAACTAAACAAAGTGAACTTCGAACAAGAAGCTTTAGAAAAACAAACATCAAGATCAAAATAGATTACCTTGTAGGACTATAATTCTAAATATTTTTATACCCCTATAAATTGCAGAAGAATTAAAAATGGCATAAAATGGTTGACAGTTCTTCATAACACAATTCAAAGAGAAGGAAATAATCAAATTTAAGGTTGATGGGGGTGTCCTTTACAAAATTAACCATATAAGATAACAATTTTCTCGCAAAATTCTCTGAGAAAGAAATTAGGGGGATAGTTTGGAAATGTGAGGGCGCAAGAATCCTGATCCAGACGGTTATAACTTCACTTCCATTAGAAGTCATTAGGATATGCTAAGGTTAGACATTTTTGTTACTATAAAAGAATTTCATTCTTTAGGATACTGACCCAGTAATGCAATTTTATCACTCTTATACCAAAAATTAAAAATTTGTTAGAGTTATCAAAATATAGGCCAATATCTTTAGTGGGATGTATAATTTCAAAATTATTAACAAACAAGCTAAATAAGCAACTGCCGAAAGTAATATATGAAAAACATTAAATTAGATAGGATTTCATATATTACACGATAGAGAGATTAGGTTTCTTTAAAACATTAAATGGATTAAAAGTTGTCTAACTTCCACAACGATAAAGGAAGCTCCACCTACAAAAAGCATTAGACAAAGTGATCTACTTGTATCTTTCTTATTCATAATTATTACAGAGGGTTTAACTGGATTAGTAAGAAAAACTATAAACTTATACATGTTAAAAAGTGTAAAAGTGGGATCAAATGATCTAGAAATAAATATATCCAATATGCGGATGACATCATAGTCTTCTATGAATATAATCTCTAAAACTGTCAAACCTTTAAAAGTTTTGATGTTTTAAAATTGTCTCAAGACTCAAAATAATTTTCCATAAAAGTAAAATAGGAGAATGATCAATGATACTAAAATTATTCTTGTTGTTTTAAAGCTTAAATGTTTTTAAGTTGCTCAAGACTCAATAATTTTCATAAAAGTAAAATATGGAATGGAGATAAATGATACCAAAATTATTTAATATGTTGTTGTCCTGAATTACTGTGTCCATACCTTTATTTAGACATCCCAAGTGTACATAATCTTAGAAAAGTAAAAATGTGGATAACATGATAAAAAAAAATAAAGAAAAAGTAGACATCTTACCTTCGATGACTAGGTTAAATCAGTATTAACTGCACTCCCTTTTTTTCCTATCATTCTTCAAAGTTCCAAAAATGGTGATAAAATATATTCAGATTTTCTCAGTTTAAAATTTTTACAGTGTGCTTCGTATAAGGTATCATGGTCCTCTCATTTTAAGCGGCACGCAGAATCCTACCAGCATTTTTTTCTCTGTTTTTTGTTCAGGGATGTTCATATTGAAAGAAAACAAGGAAGTCACTATAAACCGCCGTTTTGTTTTTTAGGTTCCTGTCTCAAAACATTCAATTCAGTCGTGACCTCGTTTCTGAAGCAGTATCCACAAGCAGGACTTAAGCTTTTTTTCTTGTATGTAATTGCCTATTAATCACACAACAACTGCAGCCACACTATTATGTTATAGTGTGTCTTTGAGGATCTGCTATGTTTTCGGAAAAGACTAGGTAAAGACGTCAATTTTGTATAATAGACAAATTTTTAAGTAGGAGTTTTTTTAGTTATAGTCTGCTTTAAACATATATTTTAATTTTTCTCTGTTTTTAGTTTTTAGGATGGATATGAATTAGATTATTCTAAGTACTTTCATTCAATATATTTTCTTCTTTGATAAAAAAAAACAGTGAAAATTCATTATATATATAAGATTTTGTTTATATTTTTTTTCTTTGTCACCTATTTACAGAGTTTGAAGTACCTCGAGTAATCTAAAACATATTGATCAAAAATGTTATTATGCATTACTTTTATTTTCATTCAATTAATCAATGATCAAATATAATATAATAATTACAAGCTTTTTCTAATTTATTAAATTGATTATTATATTATTATTACTATATTATCATTAGAAGCAAACCTATCAAATAATTTCTTCAGGAAATAATTTATGAGTAAATAACTTAAACATTCTCATTTAATTATAAATTATTATCTTTTATTATACTCGTAACTCTTTAAAAATTTCTTCTGATCATAATTTTTACTGCTTGTGAAGAGTAAAATAATTTTCGCACCTAACAAACTCAAATTTATACAAAAAAAACTAAACTTTTCAGAATGATAAGCACAAGGAGCCCTAGGTTTATCTAAAAGAATTGCTTACATCATCAAACATAGATCAAAACTGTCTGGTAGAGCGACCAGTCAACACATATGACCAGAAAGCTATGAAGCCTTCCACTAAGTATGGAGAATATATATTCCATCCCTCATTGACCCGTTTACCTGCTTAGAACTAACTTATTCGCCACTTCTATCAAAATCACTTCATCCTCTCGCTCTATATCCATATTCCTTCTCATAAATTTCTCTTCAGCTTTACTTTTTAATTGAAGAAAGTTTCCACATAAATATTTTATTGCAAGAGAATTGTAGATCCAGAAAAGAAAAAGAGAGAAATAGACACATTTTAATGAAAAAGTCTTATTTAATTGAAAAATGAGAAAATAATGAAATTGAAATACTTTTCTCCAACTTTGTTCTCTCTAATGTTTATATATATTTTATGTCCCATTTTTCATTAATTAAAGCACCTCATCTTCCTTTTCTCCTTTACATCAAAGAATTCGTTAAGTACTCATTAATTGGGAGAACTTGGAGATTAATTGTCCTAGAAATATATTTAATCTCATTATTATGTGTTTAAGATGAACCATAAATAACTCCAGGCATTCATATATACTTGGATGATAGTAATTAACTTTTACATTTTGTTTATTACATAAAATTAATTTAATTTTTCGTAATTATTTAATCATTTAAATTATGAAATTTAATACAAAAAGTTTACTAACTCATAAGATTTCAATGATTGGAAAAAATATTTGACTACTCTCATTTTAATTCGTTATAAAACAAGAGTAATTACATTGTTTATATTTTAAATGGTTATATATATATATATATATTAACGTTAAAATTCTTGGAAAAATTGTTGGAAAGGAAAAAGAAGAGTTATTTCTAGCACTGTTGAAAAATGTGCAAGTATGACTTTACATTTGTAATTTACACGATAACATAAAAGAAAAAAAAATCACAGCGTTAATTTACTCTTTATATTATATATATTCTCACCTCAAAGTATACTTTTCTAAAATCCTTTTTTCTTCTTCTTTTGCACACAGAAGAAACCAACTCATTTATACGAAAGTGTAATTACCATTGTTTTAACCTTGTCTTTACATTCGTTCGCCGTTGTTGCTGCTGGTGCAATTATATTCGATTTTGAAGCCATCAATAACGACAAAGTCCAATGATCCATCATCGCCTATATTCCCTTATTTTGGAAACCCCGTAGCAAAATTTTCTCTCATTTGAGATTGGTAGGAAGAGAAAGAATCGAAGGAACAATGGCTGCACCGCCAAATAGCAGGCTTCAATCCATGTTAAGAGCTGCAGTGCAATCAGTTCAGTGGACTTACAGCCTCTTCTGGCAACTTTGTCCCCAACAAGGGTATGCTTCTTCAAATCACAGTTTCATTAACCCTTTTCCGATTTAAGTTTGATCCGTATTAGAATAAGTGTTTACATCCCTTTTTGATAGGATTTTGACGTGGGGTGATGGATACTACAACGGAGCAATTAAGACCAGGAAGACAGTTCAAGCAATGGAAGTTAGCACTGAGGAAGCTTCTCTGCAAAGAAGCGAGCAACTTCGAGAGTTATATGAATCATTGTCTGCTGGAGAAGCAAACGCGCAAACTCGAAGACCGTGTGCTGCTTTGTCTCCTGAAGATCTAACGGAATCAGAATGGTTCTATTTGTTGTGTGTATCTTTCTCCTTTCATCCTGGTGTCGGGTAAGTTCACTCCTTTAATTAATCTTTGAAAATTTGTTAACTTTCTCTTTCTCTTCTTCATCAACCCTTCAACTTTTTCTCATCTTTAAGTTCATAGATCATTCATTTCTTGATCTTTAATTTTTTTTGTTCTATTTTTAAGAGAGTGTGAGTGATGGTAGCTAGATCTAAAGTGCAGTACAAACAAGAGAGATGATATGTTCACTCCTTAAAAAAATACAACCAATTCACTATTTAATATACTAATATTTTAAACATATATTTTATATTTTAAAATATATTATTATATGGTTAGAATACGCTGTAAAACAAATGTCAAAGTATAATTTTTGTATAAACAAGTCAAACAAACTAGCTATCGTTAGGTTTCACTTTTGGGATCAAACACTCTCTCTCTCTCTTCCCACTTGATCGTATAATGCTATGAATAAAGTCCAAAAAGGTTGTAATTGTTAGAGATTTGAGTTTCTACTTTTGGGAATGAGATGATTTTTCGATCTACTTTCTTTTCACGATACCAAATTTTACCGTTGAAAACTTCATAATCTTTCTGGTGAAATGAAATCCTCAAATTTTATAGTGAAATGATTTTTGTTGTGTGTATTTTAAGAAAAATAAACGTAGTAATTTTACTAATGGAAAGCATCTTCTTCACTCATTTTAAAGACTCTCAAATTATTCTGCTATATATTAGAATGAAATTCTCGCTTTTCGGAATCATCAGTTAATATTTTATTATGTTATCTTTCTCAATGAATATCCCGCGTGACTTCTTTATGGAATAGTGTTTTTTTTTTCTTCATTTTTAAATAAATTATCAAAATAATTACATTAACATTTTTCCTTTTAATCCAAGTTTCGTCTTCGTCCTTAAAACTCAATTATATACGTAAATAATTACTATCAATATCATACACACATATTAAATATTAATTAATTGTTTTCAGAGGTAATTGATTGATGTTATATCTTCTAAAATAGAATAAATGATACTCCAATTTCCTTCAAATTCTGAGTCAAACATTTTAGTCTTAAATATTTTTAAAATCTTTCATTTATCCTACATTTTATAAAATATCTTTTAATCTAATGCGTTTTGTGCAAAATGGTAATGAAGAGTAAGATTAAAAAATTGAAGAATTAAAAGATCACCTATATTCATATTTTTTTTTATCAGCCATCACCTATTCATATTCTTTGAAACTAATTAACCTAGGGATTTACTCACAAAAACATATCTCGCTATCCATTATTATAATCGTTCTTTTAATTTTAAATACTTTTTGATATTTTTAAAACTCGATCTAGATTTAATTCAGATAAGTCGGTGGAGGCTGAACTTTAGTCAAAGCTAATACAAAAGAAAATTGCAATGATGATTTGAAGCATTCGAAGCAAACAAAATTTTTTCTTTCTTCTCGCTTTATTTTCTTTTCCACAGAAAATAAAGTTACCCTTTGGTGAATTGTAAAGGCAGACCAGACACTGTTGTTTAGCCCTAGCTTTCGTTAAAGCCAATTGAAAAAGGAAATTGCTATAATTTATACGTTCAATCTTTCGAAGAAAATATATATTTTTCCCCTTTTTTCTAAAATATGAAATTCCCATAAAGCAATGGTCAATAACACAGCTCGAGGCTCTAGCACTTCCCTTAGAAAAGATATGGTTCCTGCCAGTGAAACTGATAGGAGAAGAATTGTTGGTATAGCAGCTTCAAAACTTTAATATTCAACCAATTGTGATAAGATATTTTTTCAAAACAACCATTCCTTCATTTTTTTACTTACTATGTTTAAATTTTGTACAAGTTAGCCTAACAAAAATATATTACAGTAGTAATTCCTTAAGGAAAAACTAATGGTTTTCAACCCAAGATTATAACCTTTTAGTCTTTATGAGAATTACTAGGTTTATATATAACTTGGAACTATTTGCTGTATGTTAATTAAGCACATGCAACACCACGTCCTCCTTGCATAGTAACCCTCACCGCATATTGTACCTCGCATGCATGATTGTCATTCACACTGTTCAATAACCACGCGTCCTTTTCATGGCTTCCCCCTACTTTTACCTTTTGAACGAATTATCATGGTTTGTAGCAAGAGACAAGAGTTATAACCAAAAAAGGAAAAAAATTACTGCTCCCTCTCATGCCACTTCATAACCAAGGCTCAAATAATGTTGCTTTTCTCCCTCTGGTCTTTGTTTTTTCTAGGATAAGTTTGCAGATACTTAAAAGAAAATATATACAAAAAAATTGAACTAAATTTAATTTATATATAATTTCTATTGTATTAGTTTTTCTAAGAAATAATTATCAACTGTCACTGTAACCTCATTCCCCCAGATGAAACATGTGCACTGTGATCAACCAGTGAACCCTTCTTGCATTCTCCAATGTTTGGTGCGGATGCAATGTAACTTACTGGTTATATGCTTCAACGTTAAGCCTTACTGAGCTCCAATTTGGGAGATTGGAAAAGAATAATATCTCATTAATGATAATGTGCACATGTAAGATATATAGAATGAAAAAAGACTAAACTTATTTTGAATAGAAAACACATGACTAACTAAGTAATTATCAGTTTTCAAGGATTTGTTGCTTGAAAATGAATGACTTAGTTAACTCAACAATCTGATGAACTGATTTGAGTTTGACATAAGCCAGCTTTAGTTTAGGGGATTGGACCGATTAATTCTCTTATAAATTGAAAGTCAATATCAATATTTTGCAATCCCGTGATGCGCAGGATTCGAACAAGATGAATAGCTTACTAGAACAAAATAGAAACTAAGTTGGGGTATGGAATATAACATTTGTGTGAAAGATTAGGATTATTTGGACAACTCCAAAGGAACATGTTATTATTTGGTAAAGTAGCATATTTGTGTATAACCATTGAATAAGACTGAAAAAGTATCAAGCTGCAACAAATATGTACACTTAATGTAGAGTCTAAAATCCAAGAATCATTGCATATTTTCTACCTTTTAAACTTTCTATCTGGCGTCAATCCATTAGTTCTTTCAATTTCAATTGCAATTTCCCCTTCCTCTCATCTTTAACTTAAAAGTTTTCACTCTACATACCCTTTTCATTTGGGAAAGAATATATTAGATCTCCAAGATTTTTGGTTGATTATTAAAACAGTTTTAGGTGATAAATGAATGCATAACTTTTCAGTTTTACCCAAATACTGTTTATCTTTAGATTAAACTATGGTGATTGAATAAAATGAAAATGAGTTTTAAACATACATTTTACATTAGTTTGCATATGGTAATTAGAGAGAGAGAGAGAGAGAGAGAGAGAGAGA
>Ga0099825_1007998_pt1 | contig 12682 bp, 8 predicted proteins | sample SiratroredBW_FD_76838 | JGI IMG/M metagenome (GOLD analysis project Ga0099825, IMG submission 76838) | Root nodule microbial communities of legume samples collected from California, USA - Siratro red BW | ecosystem: Host-associated > Plants > Roots > Nodule | place: USA: California | collected...
AAGAAAAGAGAAAACCAAGGCAATGGCCCCAACGACAACCCACAAAAAAAAAAACCCAAAAAAAAACCCTTAAAAAAAAACCAAACAAAACAAAAAAAAAAAAAAAAAAAAAAAAAAATATCACTGTGAAGTGTTAATTATCAAGTTTAGGCAGAAAAGAAGGGTTGGCAATGGCATATACGCCATGAGGGAAATCTTGCAACACAGTAAGCAACACCGCGAATTTCATCCTTTTCTTCTTCCATTGTTTGTCTCTCGTTTTCTTCTTGTTAATGTTTATTCTGTCTCTGATTTGATATCTTTTATAGCGCACTGCAGAGAATCAAGAAACACGGTGAGTGCTCGAAATGCCTTTTGTTTTGTTGTGATGTTACGGTTATGGCCTATGCCTATTCTAGCATTGCAATTTGGAAGTGTGAGGAGAATGCACTCTTTGCTTCTATATAATAGGCCTTTTAATTTTCCAATATTCACTTCTTTTTTCCTTACTTATCTTACTGACAAAAATGTCTTTACATGTTCCAAATTTGTCACTTGGTTCTTGCTTAAAATGTGACACACACACAAAAACTGCTATACAAATCTGCACTGTAATTCGTTATACATTAACAATGTTCATTGCTTCTTTCTCATATTCAAACATTGGACTCAACATCCTACGATTTATGTTGTTGTCTTTTGTCGTGAAACATTTTCTTAATTTGTCATTTTTAATGTTTATTATATGATTTTAATCTCTCGAGTTTTTATTATCATGTTAACTGGTTACTTATTAAATATGTTATTTTTATTTTTCAGGTTTTAAACGCGTCAATTCATTTTTTTTCTTATGATTATGAAAATAAAGTCCAAAAACAGAAAAAAAGGAACTAAAATAACATAATATTATTATCCAAATCCAAACATATTTAAAGGACTTGATTAAGATAATATAATTAAAACCTAACATATAATTTATTTTATTAAATTAGGCTTGAAAGTCTTTTTATTTTCTCCCGCTATTTTTAAGTTGATTTTTTTTTCTAAAACGTAATAATTTAATCTTTTTCAACGAATTGAAAAAACTCCATCAAGAAGGTATTATTGACGCGTGCACAATTTGGATGACACATCAACAACATGTTTGTTACAACATCACTTCCTCGAGGAGTTTTTTTTAATTAAAAAAAAAACTAAATTGCTACTTCTTTTTTTTAAAAGGTGAACTTAATTGAAAACTTCAATCGATAGTAAAATAAAATGCATTCTTAAGCTATTAATTTAATATAGTTTTGGTACACTTTTTTTAATCTATATAAAATTATTTATTTATCATTTGAATTAATACTACATAATTTAATGATATTGTCTGTAAATGTTATCACATTTAAGAAAAATACAAACTCTCTTTAAATTCGTGGAGTAAAAGTTCAAAATTTAGGTTGAGACATTCTCTTTCTTAAGTTTGTTGTGATGTATTTCATTTTTGTATTTTCATATTTTATGTTTGATTCTTATAATACTTTCTTCCCAATGTTTTGTTCTGAACTTCTGCCCATTTATCTCAACAATACATAAGGAATGTAATTTATTTTGTGCTAAAAATATCAATTATGCTGTAAAATTAGCATTCTTATTTTCCCCTCCCAATATACTGGATTAAAATTCATGAATAGTTGGTTACTTAAATGTTTTTAATTTTTTATATAATTTTTTTTATTTCTTAAAATATAGCTATTTGTTTGCCCCACATTAATTCCTGTTTGATTTCTAGTTCTCCATTATTTAAACTTTTCATGTCATCATTAAAGAACCTCAACGAAAAATAACTGCACATAATTGGTATAAACTACTGTGATATTTTCCATACGAGTTTTTTTTTTTTATTATTGAGTTTAATATTTGCTCAATATTTACATAATTAATATTATTAACATTTCATATAAAAACGTAACTATATTATTAACATATAGTTAGATATAAGTCTAGAATAATAATAAAAGCAATTCTAGAATCATCATCATTCCGGAAATAAGTGCGTCACTAAATATATTTCAGATTATGCATTGCATTTAAAATTATAATTAAATATCTTTCAGAATAAAAATTTAAAAATAGTGATAAAAGATATTTCAGTATAAACACTGTAAAATCATATAAAATAAATATATGTATATAACTCTAGATAAAGTATTGAGAAGACAACGTATTTCAGAATGCTAATCCAGAATGACGTTCTGACTTCTCTGGATTTCGAATAGTTGTAGTTGGGTAAAATTGGAACTTTAGAAAATACGTAGGTGTAAGAATAAAAGTACGAGATGCAGGAAGAAAAAGCTCACCAGAGCGTGATTCGCTTATGACAATGGCTACCATATGGGGGCCCAATTATTCTTATCCATGAAGAGTGGACTGCTGGAGGCCCAATTGAAATAGTTGGGCAGGGCAGGGTCAAATAAGTCAGTACTGGTATAAATTGCAACTTATACATACATATATATTTGTATAGATATTACAGACTTTGAGACAACAAATTCCAAAAAGGAACATAGATTTTGTCTTGATCATTTCAAAATGGAAGTGCACTCAAAATGAAGGAAAGAATCTGTTGAGGTTGAAAGGAAGTGAATAGAACTCTTCACTTCTAGTATCGTGATTGAAATTCCTAAACTTTTCCCACCAATGTCTCCCACTGTCTCTGCGGGTTAAGCTGTCTCCACGTCTCAAAGTTAAATCCAAGAAGTAAGCAACTATAATTCCTACAGTTGCTGGGGATGAGAAAATCACTTGCACTATATCATTGAACTGCAGAAAGTGTTACAATGAACCATAAGAATATACAACGGTAATAGTAAAGAAAGAAGTACGAAGGAAACTTCTTTTAAGTTAAGTATGCAAACCGCAGTGGAGCCAGTATGAACAGGGCCATGTCCAGATATCAACAGATATTCGTTGAAATACTGTTGAACTGATAAACCGATGAAGAGAGAGAGTCCAAGGATGAACAATGACCTGTAGCTGTTTAGATTGCAGAATTGAAGAAAACCAAGCCCAGCTGATGCTGCTCATCATATAAATGATACAACTAAATCAGAAGTAATTCGGGAATAAACATGAAAATACCATGATTCAAATGGAAATACATTTTACTTGAGAATTGACAAGTTTCACGGCTTTCACTAGTTTATTTTTGGTTTTAGGTCATTAACTTGTTTGTCCTAAAAAAAGGCATATACACATATAGATGGTAGAGTTATTTTCCCTAACTCATGTTGCATTATTTTCAATGCATCGGGCCAAGCAACACATAAATCAGTGAATATCCCACTTACCTACGTAGGCAAAGAGAATGCAGTAAATAGCTGCTATAATTGACAGAGGTATTGAAGCAAGAACTGCTCCAAATTTTCCTGACACAGAAGCACAAACCTGAACGCTTAAGTAAAGAATCAGTAGTACAAAATAACCAAATAACACAAGTAAAGCTAGATCAGTTTGATTATTTCATCACTTAAAAAAAGTTTGAACTGATGGAGGGGATAAGAAAAACATAGAATGGAATGAAATGACTTTAGCTTCCAGTGCTTGGTTGGACTGTTTAAAGGACGTAGATTGGAGTTGGATATATGAAATATATACCATCCCATTTCATCAAATACCTCTATTTTTTCTTTTTCCCAGTTTAGGAGGTATAGGAAAAAGTTGTTTGTTAATTTATTACTATTCTATTCACTTCTCAAATAATGAAACAAAAACTCTTTTACATTCCATCATAATGTTATGATATCCAATTCATTTTATCCCACCTTTTGTTGGGTACTAAAAAGGTAGCAATGATCAAATTCTCCAATATAATAATAAAGTATCACCCTGTTTTACTTTCACCAATTCTGTTTAGACATTCGAAGAGAAATTGTTTCAACACCTAATATTGAGAAGAAAAACATGAATCCAGCTGATATTTGAGTGACTCTGCGGCTTCCTACTCGTGTTAAACCCAGGAGTCCTGCATTTTCACTTAATGACAAGGAAAGACAATTAGATAATTCCCTTAGTACATTATCCAACGTTCATACATTTGTATGAAAGAAATTAGGAAGACATATAATTCATATATTGGGTCAATAGGCAACACAATTTTCAGACAGAAATGTTTCTACATCAACACTAAACCCATCAAAAACTCTAGGTAGTCTAAATCAGTGGCTTCTTCATAACCTCCAAGATTTTCCTATGTACTACTAACACCAATGAAACTAACATTGATTGATTGAATATTAGCAACTCATCCTATGCAGAGATTCAGAACAACTTAGGACCATAGCTTAAGAATACAGCTAGGCAGGTGATTTTTTAAGGCAATAAAACGTACACTGATGCAGTGGATCCAGTTCCTGTGCCAAAAAGGCCATCCAAAAGAGTGCCTATACCCTGAAATCGTCAAACATTAACATATAAGTCTCAATTTTAAAAGTAATTGCATGAACAAATGTAATATCAAAGAATCACATAGCACCAGCCAGCCAACACCACGACTAAGCACAGAAGGTGGAACAGGGGTTGCACTGCCAAATCTTGATGCTGCAATGAATGTCCCTGTTGACTGCCCGCAGAGAATGAAAAGGGAAAAAATTATATAAAAGTACATCCAAATGAAAAGAACTTTAATCATACACCTTTTAATTAGAAATTATCAAATCAAGAAGATAGCATAAAGACCCCGAGGGAAGTTCACAGAATTTTTGTAAATCCAATTAATAGAGTCGACAAAGTCATACCGAACATGATACACATTGTCATGTGCAAAATATTGCTAGCATTAGCCCTTCTAATCATTTTATTAAAAAAAAATAACAACCATCCCCGCAAGTTTGTCGACACATTAAAAGAAACAAAAGCAAACCTCTATAATTGCAACAAGAGAAGCTGCCATCACAGCAAAAGCATCACCAGCATTGAAAGACGGGCTTCCCCATTGAAATGGATATGGAAATTTTATCCTACATAAATGAAGAGAAATTTAATTGAAGGGTGTTCCGTTAAATGATCATCCATATGAATGAATTTACCATCACCAAATAATCAAGTATGCATCTGTGTATCATATGAAGAGGTGTTCTAAACACATTCATGTCCTTGCACATAGTTGCAAGCACTAATTTTATGCTTTAAAGCCTTAGATATCATCACCTATTATATCATAGAATATAATATACGGTTTTGAAAGCACTACATGACTCTTATGATACAAGCAAGTTATTAAGACTGACCAACGAGCAGCACTAATTAACCCAGATCGATCAGTACGACAACTTAATTGAGTTCTAGGCGATCTTTTATTATAGGCACCAGCTACAGTCAAAATTTCAGCAAATGCCCATGCAATTCCAATTGAGACTATAATTGAAAATCGATCAGCTCCTCTTGATCTCATCCTGTGCGGAATGTACTGCAATTGATTTAACATAAGTAGAAATATCAATTCAAAGTGTTGATTTACTTTGATATATAATATACACAGATAACAAGTGTAACTCACTTCTTGCAGTACCACTATTTTAATCTTCGTACTTAAATTTTATTCAAGAGTTGGCCAAACCAAATGAAATTATGCATATAGCAATATCAAGGAGATGCATATATATTTTGTGGTCTCGATTACAGATATCCTCTGCAACAGACAATCTTATTCCAGTCTGATACTTTTTCCTACACACAAACTTGAATGTGGCACCTTGCTTAACGGAAATCAAACATTTACTAGTTTAACTTACTGTTGGCAGACCCATGTAAATTTAATTGGAAGGGATTTGGATAATATATTAAAAAAATAGAGCTATAATTTTTGTCTCACCAGTCACTATCTTGTTGCTGTACAAATTATTCAAGAGAATTAAAGTGAAATGGATGAGAGAAAATGGTAAAGAAAGTAACATACCTGGGAAAAGATGACAACCATAACCAATGCAGGGAGTCCAATTTCAACACAATCTGCCAACTACAAGAATCAGAGAAATACCAAAGATTGTTTGTTAAACAACTAACAATCACATGAAAGAGACTGCCAATATGCATAAGAAAGAGCAAACCGTGTACTTTTGGAAATCCTAACACAAAGAATCCTAGTCCAGTCAGAGTGACAAGAGGGGCCACACTAAGCGGGCTGAGAAACCTGCAGTATCAGTAGACCTAATATAGTGAACTTTTCTATTCTGAAACATAGCTAACGTCTACAAAGAGCAGATTGCAAAATAAAAATCAAGAGATTCTCTGGTTTGTAATCTACCTGGCAAATATCCTCCAAAAGCCAAAAAAACCAACAATGATTTGAAAAAACGATGCCACAATAAGTGCTCCTTGTATGGCTCTCATAGATTGTTTAAATCTCTGAAAAAATTCAGAGAAGAATCAATTGACATTAGTAACATGCACTAACACTTAAAAAATACTCATGAAAACTAGTCAATTTTCAAGGCATATCTATACCATCCATTAATTATTTTCATCAAGCAGTAACCAGAGAGAGCTACACCACAACAATATCAACAACACACACAGAGACTAACCTGATGTGGATCAAGAAATACACTCATTCTGGAGGAAAAGGCAATGGAAACAGCAGGAATGAGAAAAGAATAGGACGCCCCAATAACCACTGGAAGACGTGTGCCAAACAACGTTTGCAGAAGTGTTTTAATGGCAGCAACAAAAAGTAGAGTCTGTATTGTTTCAGCCTTTTCTACCTACAATTTTTATTTCAAAGAGAAGAAATCAGACTCAAAAAGAATGAGATGACTAAACAACAAGGTATTAAAAATTTGCACTACATTGCCACCACCGATCAAAGGGACAAGGATGGTGGAAACAATGACAATGGTCCCAAGCACAACCAGATAATGCTGAAACCCAAGAATGACCCCTTCAGCTGCAACCAAATTAAAGACAAAAAAGAATGAAAAGGGTGGCAAAAGTTGAGCTTAGATAGAGAAAAAGGCCAATGGGGGTGGCATATACGCCATGAAGGAGAGCTGGTAACGCAATAATCAACACCGGGAAGTTGGTCCTTCACGGGATGAGGTAAGAATTCATCAGCCTTTCCTCCTCCTACACCAGCTGCCATTGTTTCTCTCTCTCTTTCTCTGTGGTGTTTGTTTCCTCAGAAATTTAATTTCTTGGTTGGTGTTTCTTATAGTGCAGAGAGAAAAGAAGAAGAAAAAGCAGGTATATGCTGTATCTGTTACGAAATGGTCCAGAAAAGAAAGGATGAGTGATAGTTGGCGAAGGCGTTGTGACTCTAGCGACTGCATGAAACGCTTTTCCACATTCACCTGGCGCACTTTCCAACAACTCTGACAGACCACTGTCATTTTCTTCACTGTACTTATGGGACACAATTCTACCATCATCGCATGAGCACGGTAAGAACTCATAACAGTACCAGAATACCACCGGATATAATATTTTTTAATTTCACGTATATTATTTATATTTTTTTCATACGTTTTTCTTCTGGATAGAATATTATCAATTTAACTTCGATCAAAACATCAGTTATCATTTAATAGTAATTAAAATATTTATTTAAATATATAAATTCAAATTTAATAAATTTAATAACATGTTGAAATTGGTAATTTGATGCTTGGTTTAGAATCTGCAACCCGTGTATGTGTATGTAAGAGGGTCTGACATAGAGCAGACAGATCAGAATACATTCAGCTTTATCATTGCTTCTCTGTCTTTCTAAGATATATATGGCAAATATTTATTTAATACTTTTCATTCTATGGGATTTATCTGGCCAAACAAGTTTCAGGTCATTTATTCTTACCGTTGATTTATTTAAGAGTGTATCTAATGGTCAAAATTAAGTGGTGCACCATGGACTGCTTTTTACGAGGTCCCCGCAGTGATGAGGTTTACCTTAATTGATTTGTTGTAGTTGGTAATGTTAGCTTAGCTTACTATAACCCCTAACTTTACTTTTTATTTGGCTTTGCATGATTTGTGCAATTGTATGCTTGTTTTGCTTTGTATATGGAACGACTTGCTAATTTGTACTACACCATGGTTCTAGGGGTCAAATGTTGGAACACCAAAACAAGGAATATCATGTCATTTGTTAACCACCAAAGTTATACAAAATAAAACAACAATGATTTAACAATTTTCATGGTGTTGTTTATTAATGGTGAGATGTTGATACAGAATTACTAAAGGTGTAAACAAAACAGAAGTCAAAAATACCTAGAAAATACCTATGACAATGGAAAGTGACTTAGGTTTTTGATCATTTCATTCAAATTTTAAGAAATGATTCTAGGATAATTTCTTGAATAATTTTTATTTGAAGGTAATATTTAAAGTTTAAAAAAAAACTAAAAATAAAAATGAAAGAATCAAAGATAAGGTTAGAAATTAAAACAATACTTTAAGACTCAAATTTATGATATAAATAAAATGGTGATTAGTCACTTTGGAACTTGACTCAAACCTCACTTCTTTTAAATTTATGAGATAAACATGATAGTGAATAGTTATTAATTTATAAGATAAAAAATCTTTAAAAAAAAAACTCCCACTCTCTTTAATAAATCTCATGTGCTACCAAGAAATAAATAAAAAAAATAACACTTAATATAATATACTCAAGATTTTCAAAATCTCATAAGTATAACATATGTCCTTATATTAGAATTTATGATAAAAGAGAAACACAAGAACAATAATTTTTTTCTATGAAAAAAATTACTTTCATATTTTATTCTTCGAATCAATGTATACTAAATTTATAATTGCACGTTGTATTAAAAAATTGTTTATATTTAAGGTTTTCCTTGAAAAGAAGTAATTGTAGTTTGTGAAAAATACATTACTTTGTCTATGTTGTTTCATTACCTAATTCACCTTTAATGTGGCATGTTTACCATCTTTTCCAAATAAAGCAATATATGTCGACAAGTCACAACTTATTGAGTTGAAAGTTTTCTGTTCTGTTATAAAATAGTAGGAAAGTGAAAATAAGTAAAGAAAAAGATAAAAATTAAAGAGGAAAAGTGATGAGGTATATAGTATAGTTTTTATACTTTGATTGGTGTGTTCCACAGTGCTGATATAACCAATAACCAATAACTTCTACATAATAAATTAAACAGAGGAAACATTTGTGCATTAAATTCTCTTTTTCGGCCGAGAAAGATGATAAAAGAAGAAGCATCTGAAGATAGATCACAGAAGAAGAACAAAAGAGGGCATGCATTATATTCAGCAGGATTTTTTTTTTCTTCGGAGTTATTATTGCCAACTATATATAAACATACGAAACTTTATCATGAAAAATTTATTTCCAGCCCAAAATGTCAAGACCCTCACAGATGCGACTTCCATATGGAAAAGTTTATTTTTGACACTTTTTAAAATATAACCATTTAACAAATTTTTATTAATATAATAATAATAATAATAATGATATCTTTCGATTTTTATATTATTATTTTTTATATTAATAAAAAATCAATGTAAAGTGATTCTTAACATCTTATGTTCTACATTACATCAATTCTTATACTACCATGTATTCTGAATATTACAAAAATGCCACAAATTCTATTTTTAAATTAATTATCTGTCAATTGAGATAGTAGACACAATATAGAAAAGGTTATTTTTTCCTGTTGAATTCAAAAAATTTCTCTTTCCATTTTTTTTTTTTTGTGCTTTCAAAATAGTTAAAAGGAAACTTAAATAACCTGTGAGACTTTTGTTTAGAGTGAATTTTTTTGTTCTCAAATTTCAAGTTTTCTCCTCTTCATGTGACTTGCATGAAAGTAGGAAATGTTTTCTGGAGTTTGTTAAGATTAGTTTTATGGAAGTGATTAGAAAACTCTTCAATATCATTATTCAACATTCTCTCCAGAACCTTAATACCTTGTACAACAGGAATTCACGTTAAAGAAAGTTATATTGTTTATAAATTTCGGTATGTCAAATTTAACTTGAAAGTTAATGAAATTGCTTTTGAACATTCGTGGATTAAAACTAGTAATGTAATTATTAATGTTTAAATCAAATGATGTTTATCGAAGAGAGTGTTATATATTGAAATGAACTACTTGTAAGATAGAAATCTTAGTAGATTAATAATAATGGTTGAATAACTTGACTTTTAGGAAACTATTAATCTTGTATTAATTTGAATTAGTTGAAACATAACATCGTTGGTACTTGTATATAAACTAAATTTATATGTAGTAAAGTTTTATGAGGTAAATTCATTAAAAAATATATATACGAGATAATAGTTTGAAAACATGGTTTTGAAATATTATTATTAAGTTTGAACCTGTATTTGAATTAAAATGAGTTAAAAAAAGATATATTAAGTTTTAGGAATATTTTGGCGTGCTTATTGAGTATTGATTTTTTTATCTATCTTGCTGGAGAAATCACTGGATTTAAGAATTCCTTATTTGAAGTTTCACGTTTAACTAACATTTTTTTAATTTAATTCTGATTCTAGATACAATGATTTGATGTATAATTATAATATATTATATGTTTCAATAAAATGTTTCTGTAACATTTTTATTATAATATTTTTTAAAAAATATATAATTATTATGTTATAAAATAAACCGATCCATAAGTCTACAAGTCAACCAATCTTGGTTCATTTGAACTATAGGACAAAACAATGACTTGGTTCAATTTAAATCTACAAAGGACTTATATTAAATAAGTATATAAGACTTTTCACTAATGAAATAAATAAAATTAATAAATTTAGAAAAAAATATTAAATGTTAGATTCATGTGTAAATGTAATAAATTTTTTCAAGACTAATTTAATTTGATGATAAATACATGTTAGTTGACTTCATAATATTTTTTGTGAAACAACAAATTATTTTATTAATAGAGGTTATTGTTTTGAACCTTTAAAGTGAATGGGATTTTAAATGTTTAGAATTATTTGTTTTATGTTTTCTGTATAGCTACGTGAGATCACATAATAATAATTTCACTCAAAGGAGATATTTTCAAATTACCCTTTGTATAATTTGTTTCTAGATTTTGGTTAATCTGTCCCTGTCTTGCTATGATATGACAATGGTCATACATGCATATGGCTACCACAAATTACTTGGTATCCTCATAAATTGTTTTGCATCCGTTAAGGTTATTAAAATAATACTTTAAACGAGTCAAGTCAATTTTTCTAGAAGAATTCAAATTCTTTGTATACTTTTTCTTTTAAAAAATACACATTGGTTATATTTCTTTTCATATTTTTATTTAGTTAGGAAACTTATGAATTTTAAAAAGTATATTTATTAAACGCTGACGGAAGAAGCCGAAGACTAAAACAGAGATAAGTAGGTTAGGTATAAAAATAAAAGGACCAGTTGAGACTTGCTAAATGAATACAATAACTTTTTTTATATTATTATCATTATCAGTAAATATGACATTTCTTTCTTTATTATTATTATTATTATTATTATGGATTTTATTTTAAAAACAAAAATAAGTTAAAAATATAAATAACATTTACATTTGGATGTTATTAAAATGATTTCTTTTATTCTAATTGTTTATTTTTGAAAAAAATAGACTAATAACATCCACATAACATTAATTTTAATTCAAAATCCTTCAACATGTCACATTCACCTCGGGATGCAATTCATTTTTTAAAATATAAAAATTAATATCATATCTAAATATTAAATAATATTACAATTAATATTTATAATAGAATAAAAATTTTAAATGTACATATATAATGGGTTTCAATTAAGTAACATAAGAGAGGTAAGCATGGATGATAAAAAGTAGAATAAACTTTGAATTATATCATGTTGACCAAGATATATATCATTTATCCATATATAATAATATGATAATTTTGACAAAAATAATGATAATGGTAAACATGATTATAATAATGATAATTTAAATTTTAATAATAATAATAACCACGACGATGATTTGCATAATAATGATAATAATAAATAATAGTAATTATCAGGATAAGATGAAGGTAAATCTGTTGACGAGTAGAGTGATTAATCGATTAATGGTGAAAAAGAAATATATAAATTGTTTTGTTATATTGTTATTTAGCTTTAACGTTTTTTCTTTAAATGAGAAATACAAGTGGACTTGTTTAATGAACAAAATATTATATGACGGAATATAATGCTGATAAAAAGTAAATAAAATACGGATGAATCATTATTATGCATCTTTCGTTTTTATGAAAAGGGAGTTACGATTAAACATTCATTGCTAGATATACTCTTATATTAAAAAGGAAAACCCTAAACCATATATTATTTTTATCCTATTAAATTAATAATAAATCTTAAGTGTAAAAAAAGAAAAAAATAAAAGGATGTTACCGCGTGCTGCTTACACGCATTTGACACGGAATATACCCTTACGAAAATGTAAAGAAATTGTAAAACGTAAAACAATATATTGAATTGATTGAGGAGGAGTTACAGTAGCAGCAGAAGCCAACAATTTATTGTTCCAATGAGGAGGTGTGACCATGACACGTTGTTACCTGTTCCCTACCAAACAAAAACTCACTGTTATATTATATTATATTATAGTATTTAAAGTATTTAAATTTTGGTATTTGATAAAAAAAATGAAATGAAATAAATGAGAAGAAAGGAAAAAAAAAAAAAAAAAA
>Ga0099825_1008000_pt1 | contig 12679 bp, 4 predicted proteins | sample SiratroredBW_FD_76838 | JGI IMG/M metagenome (GOLD analysis project Ga0099825, IMG submission 76838) | Root nodule microbial communities of legume samples collected from California, USA - Siratro red BW | ecosystem: Host-associated > Plants > Roots > Nodule | place: USA: California | collected...
AATTTTAAGAATCTTAAATACACAATTCAACCCTCATTTCTTGTATATTTTACACAAGATGTTAGTAGTGGTTGCATTCCAAGAAAATACTCATGTTTTAGCCAAAAGTGGTTATAGTCTAAAATACTACCTGGGTTTTAGAGAAGAGTGACTACTTTTCCCCGACTTGTTTTGCCGAGAATGACTAGGGTCCAAGGAGTACCTTCTTTATATTTCACAATAATATTTTGTTAATGGAACTTGATTGTGTTGATAAAAAACTGAATGTAGTTTAGGTTTAGAGACGAACTAGTATAAGACATAAAATTGAAATTTCTTTACTCTTATCTCTTTAAATTAAAATTAACTAAATAATGAGAGCTTTTCTAAAAATGAGATTTCTAAAGATATTTTCATAATATGTCTTTTAATTCAAAATTATGTTTAATTGTCTTAATCAAATATTGAGCTGAAAGAAAATCTCTTGACAACTTGTCTTTTAAGTTAAAACTTCTTCCAACTACTTTTAGCAAACTCTAGTTTTACAAAAATACTCAATTTTTTTGTTTTGCCTGTCTTCACATATGTTTACTAATAGATTCTACTAATAGATTCAAACAATGAGTTTGAGTTTACACGCGTATGACACAATTTTTGTTAATTTCACTCTCGCTTAGACAAAAAATAATGTATTTTGATTCAATATAATTTCAAATCATTTTAATTTATTCCAACATTTATTTATATGGATTTTGGTATTTTATTTCGATTATCAATTTTCTAAATTTTTGGACAAAAAGTTTTATAATTCCATTAATGATAAATTTAGCAACAAAATTACTAACAAAAAACAGTGAGAAAAATTTAATTAACATATATGCATAAGTAAATCAATTAAATTCATATAAAAATCAAATATTAAACCAAGTACATTACATAGTTATAGATCATGTAATTTATATTAAAATTTTAAGGTATTTATAAAAATTGACTTAATTAGTTTATCAAAGGTCTAACTGTAAATATTAAAAATTATTTAGGAACTAAATCATAATTATTAAAAGTATTTAGAGAGTAAATTAAAAATAATAAAAATTAACTAAGGGTCAATTTCTAATTAATATAAAATATTTAAAGATTAATTTATAATTTAAAAAATTGAAACTTATACGCAATTATGAAAAATATTTTAGAAATTGATAAATTAATTTCTTACAAAAATAGTTGGAAGAAATTAATATATTTTATATCATTATTTTAGTTATTAATTTAAATAATTATACATGTTTCACATATCGATCGGTTTTTTATAAAAAATATTTCTATCCCTTTCCATAAAAAAAAAAAAATTATGATAATTAATATAATTCAACGCACACTTATGATTTAGTTAGGTGTGTATAATTTAATGCAGTTCAAGCAATGATTAAGTAGTTTGTGCTCACACACAAATCTCTTTAATAGGGGTTTCATAATCAAATTGCATCATAGGTAAAAAAAATAGCTAAATAAGTCACACTTAGGTATAAATTAAAAAAGAAAGTAATAAAATTGTATTAATGAATGTTCTATCTTTTGTCTCTTATAAATATTATATTTATTTTAAAAAATTATCCTAGAAAAATTGAGCCTTACTCTTTTAAGAGAAAAAAAATTATTAAATATATTTAGATAAAGAGATTAATAAGATTTTATATGAGGAATTTCTCTTACACTCACAAGGTGCGTCCTTCCCGAAATTTATATTTATATGGTGGTCAGACATACTGATATGTTGTGAGAATAACCTATTCAATAGAGAATCTTATATCAATTTCTACCATGTGAAAAGTTTTGTCGGATCAATTACAATCATATTATAGTAAGAGGAATAAATCTTTTAAGTAATAGGACAAACAATACCAAAGAATAAAAAAATTGATATATATATATATATATTATGCAACAAATACTTGTTTGCTTCACACATAAGATATGTTTATTAATTGGGAGATAAGACTTGAAAGATTTTAAGGCCGTTGAAATCATGATGCACAACTCAAAAACACCAATAGAATTAACCGTTCAATTGGTGGTCATGATACCTATTCCAAAACTAGGCACTAGTGATGCTAAACTTTACAAAGTTGGTTCGTTTTCTTTCCCTGAAAAGGAAAGCAATTAAAGAGAAATTTGATTTGTGTGGCTTTTGGATAATGATTCCTTTAGATGATAACAAGAATGGTCCCTTAGAGTCGAGCCACAAAGAGAGCAGTGATGAAATCGACTTTCATGTCCATTTGTGTGACCTTGGGGCGGTGGAATATACTTGCTCTATGTCTTATCATTCCCACGAAAGAAAGTGACCCATGCTCAAATATCTTCATGCCTTTTTTAGATCAAACCAAAGACGCTGTGGGTTAAAATTGGAAATTTAAAATTAAAGAATAATTAATAATCAACCTAATTAACTAATTCATCTTAACCCCTCTTTCTCCTTGTGTAGAGTACAGTTTTTTTTTTTTTTTTTTTTTCTAAATCGAGTCGTGGCGTATTATTGATGCTGTCTAATTAACAACAGTGCATTGAAGAAAAAGTGTGAAGAAACTAGAATGCAAACTATCTATTTATCTCTTTGGAAAGTGATGCATCAAAAACAAGTTTTCAGTGGTTGGAATGGAATTTGGGTTAGAGCACCATGACCTATTAGTGACAACCAAGTGCCTAGGTGCTGCTTTTCTCCTCTTTTTTTCCTAAAAGAATATGTTATGAACTATTGTAGATTGTTATATTAACAAACTTTTAAGTGTTTTGTGGGGTAAGCATAGATGGACTATGGTATATACATGCGATATGGGGCATGTGCCCACTTAATTTCAAAATTTTAATATTATACGCAAAGGACAAATGAAAATATGAAAAGGGGCGAATTGATATTCTTTTTCCTTTCTAAAACATTTTGAAAATGTTTAAAGAAACACTTTGAGAATTCGTTAAGCAAAAATTTACCAATTTGTCAGATAATAGAATTTAAAATTAAAACTAGCTGTCGAATACTTTAATAATAATAATTGCAAAGTCATATAAATTAATATCACCAACGATAGACAAGAAAAAGAACCTCTAAAAAATTGTGCTTATTCTTACCACAATCTTAAAAACATTTTGTAGATAAATATGTCGATTATAACATGAAGCCTCTTTTGACTTCTTTCTATAAAAAGTAAATTTGATATACGAAAGTATGCATTGTTATGTATCTAATAAAAATTAAAAATGCGTGCTTTGAGAATATAAAATGAACTTCTGATAAGAATGAAAGAATTATATTAGATTTGGCTACGTTTTTAATTCTTCAAACTTTCATAATAGACATTCTTCTATTTCTACCTATTGAGGATGAAACTTGTTTTTCTTTCAAAAAAGAAAAAATTATTCGCAAACACTAGTTAAAAAAATACATTCTACAACAGAATAAGATGTCAGTTAAAATAGAACTGATGTAAAGAAAAATGCGATGACATTTTTGTAAATATTGAAAAAGATATTACATTGGTTCTCCCTCAATTGATATAATATACACCATACTACATCGGTTCACACTAGTAACCGATGTAAAAAAGACTGAAAAGAAAATTATTCAAAATTAAATTTGGCGCTACAAATATTACATCGGTTGAGAGGCTCAACCGATGTAATAGAGGGTATATACTACATCGGTTGAGTCTCGCAACCGATGTAATATGTTGGACGAGGCTCACTTGGTGAAAACTGAGGAAAAAGTTGGGGAAAATTTAGGAGATATTACATCTGTTATTTCAATAACTAATGTAATAGGGGTAATATCTCCTATTTTAACCCTCTTCGTTTCACTTTCCCCTTTAATTGGTTTATGTTCGCGTTTCCTCCCTCAGGCTTTTGTTCCTTTATTCACTCCATTTTTGTGTTGAAGTTGTTTCGCGTGCCTTCATTGATTTCATTCACTTCATTTCCTTTCACTGGTTTTCTTTTACATCTTTCTGTTCACTGGTTTTGCTACGGTTCATTTGGCTTCATTTTCGGCTTCTTCCATGCACGTTTGGCATGTCTTTCTCCACCACCATGAATGCTTGGTTTGACACCTCTTACCGCTTCTCTTTGCAAGAGGTTAGTAATTTTATAAAATTCATTAAAAATAGTTAGAAAAAATATTTTTGACCCAAATCTTTTTTATCAACAACTTGATTCAGTGTATATTTGATAGTAGAGTTCTTATATTGTATAGATTTATCATAGATTTTTTTCAAAAATTTAGGGCAAAAAAATTTCAAACGGCCTTAACTTTGGACAAATAGCTCAAATTGAGATGCTCCAAAAATAAAAGATGCTCGGAATGACATAACAAAGCTCGTGGGCAATACTCGAAGAGGATTCGAAATCCAAATTTACCATTTCTTTTTTATTTTTTTTATTATTTTTCACATTTTTTTTATTTCACCTATGTATTCTTGTCAAAAATTTTGTAAATTATTGTGGTGTTTCCTTGTATGGGTTAGAGATTTATCAAAGAATTCTACAAAATCTTGGATTTCTTTTTTAAAAATAGAGATATTATATCTCTTCTGGGCTATCAACCGATGTAATAGGGTAGATACTACATCGGTTGAGAGCCACAATTGATGTAGTATCTCCTCTTGAGTGCTCTTAGGATTGGTATTTTACATCAGTGATTTATTTCTCCTCAATGTATTTCTCAATATCATTCAAACCACAATATCGTGTATTAGCAACAAAGGTCTACAATACAAGCATTAGCAATAAAACTCAACAGGTAAGAACAGGGTTAGGATCATTACTGAGATTTCTCTACCATAAAGCATTATAGTACAAAACTCAATAACTACATATATAAAAAGAAATTACAACATAGTTATAAAAAATAAAAAGTAAAAACAAAAATAACAAAGATGAAGTCTAAAACAGTTATAAATCCAAAATCACCTTGTATTGAAACACAAATCCCCGACTACAATGCCAAAAACTTCTAAGCATTTTTTGCTATAATTACAAATGCATTAGGCGCTCATGTAACAAAGAACAAATATATCATTATCTCCCAAGAGACTTCTGCAATACACGACAAAAAAAAGTAATTTATAAAAAATTTAGACTACAAATTATTTCCAATATTTGAATTGATAAACAAGAAATAAAATTATAAACAATTAAAATATTTTTGGTATTTTTACGAGCACTTGGAATGTAGAAAAAGGAAGGAGATGATATGGAATACAATTGCTATGTTTAAACTTAACGAAACCTCCCTCTCATGCATAAAAGTAATTATCTTCTTTCCAAGCTAATGTTAATGTTAACCTAGAATAATACCCTAACCCTAATTCCTTACATGAATAAGTCTAAATTTGTCTATTAACCTTCAATTCTTTGATCAATTATATAAAAAGGACTTACTTATGCTACAAGAGTCTTAAGATAATATACAAATCTTGCTCTATTCTTAGATACAATCTTTCATTTGGTATTTCAATTCAGGTTTTGATTACAAATGATATTTTCCAATATCCTAAGAATCAAATATCAAGCCATGAATCAACAAAACAAACATTAAGTATAAAAGAAAAATACTGACATTGAATGGAAAGACATATATATAAATAAAATATTGATTACATGAGAATTCAATTGATTACATCTAATCCTAACAACAATTAAAAGGATGAACAATGGAGAAAGATGGATATACAAAAAAGAGAAAAGGGAACCCTCCAAACTCTAGTCGCCATCTCAAGGCTATATTTTTCTGACTCCTAGATGGAGTGGAGTCTTTAGCCTTAATGTAAAGAGTTCTTTATATAACAAATTTCGACACTCGTGCTCAGCCCAACTTGAGTGGTCTCAGCCTCAATTGCATAAGTTTGCTCTCGAGATTAGTAGTACCCAACCCAAATTTGGTGGCGTCGAGAGCAAGTCTTCTGCATCATTTTGTTCTTTTATCCATTCTTCATCCGTCCCAATCCTATTCCTTTAAATCCAGTGCTTCTTGTTCACTTTGTAGGCAAAATAAGATGAATTAACGTAACTTTCGATTCTCATGCTACAATAATCAATTATTAACAAAAAACTAATAAAAATAAAAAATAAGTAAGTTTCAAGCATAGAAAGAGTTTATTTCATTATACAAATTCGCTCCAAAATATGATAAAAATAAATGTTATCAAGCATCCCTAACAAACTTACACCAGTGACATTAAGTGCTTCAAACGTTTGGGTCGAGACATGTCAAGGCCCAATGTTCCTCTATGAGAAACATTGGGGCACAAGACAGTTGTGAAGAGGCTGATAGTGAGAGTGAGAGTGAATCATATAATTCATCAAGCATATCATCAAGTCTAAGAATCGGGTGCCTATATTTAATAGTTATATTGTTAACTACTCGACAGTCACAACACATTCTCCATTTTCAATCCTTTTTGGGCACCAGCAAAACAGGCCCAACACATGAACTAAGGCTCTTTTACACCCAATCCTTGTCCAGTAACTCTTGGACTTGGGATTTTCTCTCTGTAGTCTCCTCAAGATTTGTTATGTAAGTTGGTTTGTTGGGTAGACTGACACCTGGAACAAAATCGATTTGATATTCTATTCCCCTAAAAGGAGGCAATACTATGTTAGCACTGAGGCTTGCTAAGTGATTTGATGAAGTCAATATGGATCAAAGCTTGCTAAGTGGATTGCTTGAAGCCATCATGGATCTTGATGGAGTTTTGGTCTAGAACTTAGGTTGGGTGTGTGTGAGCGGGTTTTGGTTCAAAACCTGTAGTCGCATGATATATCACTTAAGGAAAGCTTCATAATTTCAATCTGTTTAAGAAATAAATAATTGAACCTAAAATGCGGTTAATGCTTTTTGAAAAATATATTTTGAGAGTATAATTACTTAACTATTTTTCATAAATCAATTTATTGGATTTTTTCTGTTACAGAAAAATCAATCGATTGAATGTTTGAAACAATCGATTGAGTTTTGACTACGTAAACTATTTTTAAACCAATTTGCTTATATAGGGACTACGTGCATTTTTTGTTGTACCTAAGACATTTGAGAAATTGTTCTACATGATTTAGATCAAGAATAACATCAAGAACTTGAATCTTGAAGATGTGCCTTGAGTGGGTTTCGTGGAATCTTGGTTATGCACCAGAGCTAAGTCTTCTACACTAATTGTCATCTGTTTGTAATTTGTTTTCGTGTAAAAGTATTGTTGGTTTCGTTCTATTTTGATATCTCTTATATTGAGAGTTGTTTGGTTGTAATTACATAGGTTTGTGATTTGTAATTGTGTGTTTGTTACCCATATTGTATAGGGTTTGTAATTTTGGGTTTGTGCATTGGGGTTCTACACTGTTTACAACTATTGTGGGTTGTGTGTTGCTGTGTGTAGTGTTGTCTTGTGTGGAGCAAGTCTAATTGTATTGTAATGGATTGATCTAGGAGATCTTTGTAGTGGAATTCTTTGCTAGTTGGCAAAGAACTAGATGTAGCCCTTGAGAAAAGGTGAACTATTATAAATCTTGGTGTTCTTGATCTCTTTTTCTCTCTTCTTAATCGTTGTTCATATTTATCATCATATTTTCAACTAATTGTTCATCGTATTCAGTTGATTGTTCATTCTGCTGCTGTTATATTGTGCTTTTGGACTTGTTTTATCTATCTTATAAATTGATTGATTTTTGTTTCTAAATTTTGTTTGAGTGTTTTCAATTAACTGTGATTGCTACGAAATTGATTAAATTTCTTTAAACTTAATTTCTTGGTTTAATTGATATCTCTGTTTCAGTCTATTGAATCTAAAGTGCTTTACTAGTTTAATGATTCTCAATTAACAGTTTCTACTGTTTAATTGATTGTTGTTCCACTGTGTTCTTAATTCAACTGATTTCTTCCACATTTTAATCTAGTGTTTTTGTTGCTTGCTGATCAGTACGTGTTAATCAATATATTGGTTGTGTTCTTCAATCAAACCTGAGGGCAAAAGACTAGAAATGTGTTCGACACCACACATGCTACACCTGACGATAGTTAGGCCAATAATTGTAACATAATCAAGTTATGCTTGACACCACTGAAGCTAGGCTGAGCACAACTTCACAATTTAGAATCTATTTAAAGGATTCTCAGCATTAGGGTTAGGACGACTCGTACTCTCTACACGGTCTCGAAGCCAGAAAAATGTAGCCTTGGGAGACAGCTAGGGTTTGAAGGGTTCCTTTTTCCCCTCTTTGTATATCCATCTTCATCCTTTGTTTATTCTTATCATCTTGTTGGGATTAGATGTAACCATTTGAATTCACATGTAATTGTTCTGGTTTTCATAATTATGTCTTTACTTTCAATATATTAGTATTTTAATTTTTGGTTCTTGCCTATCATATTCGTTCATGGCTTGATCTTTGATTCTTGGGATATTTGGAAATATCTTTTATAATGAGGATTTGAATTAAAATACCAATTGGAAGTTTGTGTATAGGAATAGAGCATGTTTCATTTTTGTCTTAAGACCCTTATGGTGATTGCAAGTTTCAGTCATATAATGGATCAATGAATTAAAGGTTAATAGATAAGCTTAGGCATTAGGGTTTGGGTATTATTGTTGGTTGATCTCGATTATTGTTTGAAAGAAAAGTAAACATTTTTATGCATGAGAGTAAGGTTTGATGAAATTAAATCCTAGCAATTACATTTCATATCCTCTCAATTCTTTTTCCACATTCCGAGTGCTCATAAAAATACCAAAAATAATTTAATTGTTTTAATTTTATTTCTACATAAAAATCTAAACTTTGAAATTATTTGTAGTCTAATTTTGTTATAATTGTATTTATTGTTGTGTATTGCACAAGTTTATTGGGAGATAACGATATATTTAGTACTTGTTGCATTTACAATTGATGCACTTGTCATCATAGTAAAAATATGTTAACAATAACCTTATTCATTTTCTGTCATTTTCCTTCATCATCTCAAATAATTTTTTTTCTTTCTCCCTCAGCTCATCCCTAACCCATTCTCTTCCATTTTTCTTCACTCCCTTGAACACTAGAAGAATGGCCAGGATCACTCATTTCCATCTAAAAAGATTTTTGTAAAAGTCTTAGAAAACGTAAACGAAAAAATTGAGTGGTAAAAGAGTTTTCACAAATTAAATTTTTATATTTTAGGTGAAGTTCTAGACTCCCAAGAAAAAGAGGTGTGTCACTTGGACAACTTAAGCACCAAGTCTTTCTTAGCCAAACTGTTTCCCAATCCTCTTCCACATCATCTATTAGAAGAAACTTCAAAACAATTTTTCCAAGTTGTGTGTGCTCTTGTGAACCTAGAGACCAAATGAGGGTCTACTAGTGTTTAGGAACTTTATACTTTGGATCCTAATTGTCACATAGGCTTAAGAAAAGTAAAATAACAAAGTCAAAATAATTGCAAGAAATTTAGACAAATAAGGAAAGTAATAAAGACTAGACATGTCCTATGATGAAAGTACAAATGACACTTTTAAGCCCCTTAACACACCCCCACCTTCCTAAACACTTTTCATTATTTAAAAGTTCAAGTTGGGATTATTTTTAGTGCATTTTCGCAACACTACAAAAGAATCAAACAAAATTACAATTTCATCCAAATCAAAGTACAAAATTTTGTGACAAGTTTACAAAATTTTGCTATACTATTGATCTTGTTTTGTGACTTTTTCTTTTCCCTCTTTTTGTTACTCACTTTGTCTTGAGCCTTCCACTTGTACACTCTCCAAATAGGAGTCGCCTACAGAAAGCTCTTCTTCTTCTTTCCAGATGTTACCTAAAAATGTTAGATAACCATCCAACAAAATGACAAGCCAAGGAGTATTTCCATTTCAAGAGGTTAATAAATTATAAATTCAAGAAAAGTTAAATTAAGTTGCTAAACTCAAGAGGAATTTATATTTGAAAAAAGTGGAAGGTTTATTTAAAAGACACAAAATCAAGAGATTAAGACTAACAAAAATCTTAGCACACAAAGGAAACCTAAAAATGAATCTAGAATGGATTACAAAATAAAAATAGCAACTATACTAGTCTGACAGTTGTGACTATTTTATTTATGAAAATTTCTTACAACATATTTGACCTTGAAATTTTTATCTAAACTTCAAAACACAATATTAGACAAAGTCGTAATAATCTCTGATTGAAAATAGCATTGGAAAAACTTTTAAAAATCTAAACCTGAGAACTTCCGTAGACATAGTACTCTATTTTTTCAGCACCTATCATATTCGTGATTTATCATTTTTCCACGATCAATGCTTTTAACATCTTAAGGTGCTTGGATATAAAATTTCACTACAAAATTTGGTGTAATTATTTTTATACAATGTTTTCAATCTAGTGCTACTGTAGTACAAATTTCAAGCTAGTTGAAAGCTAATGATTCCAATGAAATTGAACAATACTTCAAGACATAATAAAAACCTAACTCTAAGAAACTTGTTAATGATCTAATAATAAGTTAATGAACTAAGAACAAAAAAGGAAAAACACTCAAAGCTCAGCACAAGTTTAGTTTACACAAAGCATTTTAACAAACACATAATAAACATACTTCAAGCATTTCCACAAACACCTTGTGACCAAGTTTCTAAACATGAAGTTTATGTCATATTTGGATACACATGACTTAGAACATGACATGTAAATATTATAAACTGGAAAAAACTAAAACAGAAGTGAATTAACTGAATGAAATTAACTAAAACTTAAGAACAACACATAACACTCATGATACAATAATAACAAGAATATATAATGTTATTTTGGATGTTTCAAGTTAGAACAACAAGTTTGAACCGATTAAATAAAGTAAAAATGAATTTAAACGGTAAAACTCACACAACAAATGTAAAGCATCACATGAACAACATGGATTTTGAAAACAAAAATTAGAAGAAGCACTTATCTCTTGAAGAACCTAAGCTTCGTTGTGAAATGACACAATCCTTAACTAACGAAATGACACAATCCTTAACTTGGAAAGCATACGCCTAGCTCTTCTTCCATTGGATTTGGATTTGTTTCTTCATATTTGAATGGATGCAAAGTAGTTGATGTGAAGAAGTGTAATTTAAATGTGATTGAGATAGAGTTTAGTGGAAAATTAGTGTGAGGCTAGACCAACACACTTAAGAGGAAGCAAGAGTCTTGAAGAAGACTACTCTTAGAAGAGCTCAAGAACACATATTAGGCAACAATTCAATACTAATTCATTAATTGTAAATTCATGTACATAAAGTCCATATTTATAGGATTTGGACGCCCAACCCTATGCCCTAACTCGAATACTAAAAATCCACATAAAAAATTAATCAAAAATAATTAAAAAAAACAATCCGTACTTTAGAAAAATGTCTATAAACTATTTCTTGTTTTAAACGCTTAAACATTTTTATTTTGAGTTTTACAATTTGTCATTTATTCTGAAAATCCAATTTGACATATTTCTTTAAAGATATGATACAATCTTCAACAATAAGTTTTCTAATAGGATCTGACGTTGTATTATAACATGAAGATTCTTCTATAATTTTAGGACGCTTCGAGACAGTTAATTAGAGAAAAAAATTCGTTCTTATATAGTGTTTATTTAAGTTGCGAGGGTGAGAATTTGTTCTAGGTATAGCATATTTGATATTTCATAGATAAAGAATTTTTTGGGGATTTTGTTCACGTTGTAATCGTATCAACTCATAAAATGTCATTCAATTCTTAAAATTATAATGTTTTATTATTTGTTAACATTTTAAAGTTATCGACTCAAACAATTATATATTTAGATTGTCATTTTAAATTATTTTTTCTTACCTCATAATTCAATTTTAATTGTTTTTCCTCGTATATGAAGTAATTAAGAAATATTATTATATCTTATCTTTAATTTTTTATTACCCACATTTACGAATTCATCTGTGTATATTAGTTTTGGCTTCTGTAAGCCTAAAGTCAACATCACCAAATTGTTATACAAAACATATAATTTTACCGTATGTGTATGTGAGATATGATGTTGTCGTTCCATTTGATGCCTTTCTACTAAATCTTTTTAAAGCCTCTTTTAATTTAATATTCTCTTATTAACTTTTCCTTTATTTTATATGTATGTTTCTTAACTTTTCATATTTTCAACCAGTTTTGAATATTTACTTTTAAAAATATTTTAAATCTATTATATCTAAATTTTGAAATATATTAATTAAAAGTAAACTATCTATAAAAATTAGGAAAATTTATGTTCGTTGTGCATTTTAACCTTAAATAGAGAAATGAAGTGTGTGCGTGTGTGTATATTAATTTTTATTTTTTAATTTATTTTTCAAAATTTTGCTTTCTTTAAACTTTTAGCATATAATATTCGGATACCTGATTTCATTTTTATCTTATAAAACATTTCTAATTCGTCAAATCAACTAAAACATAAAGAAGTCAATAAACATTAATAAAGTAACAAATTAAAATAATTTTTAAAACGAAACATTAAAGGAAAATAAAACTTGTTAGATATATCTTTTACTGTTAATATTATTATTATAATAATAATATGTATAGATAATAAGATGGATATTAAAAGTATGATATATATATATATATATATATATATATATATATATATATATATATATATATATATATATAT
>Ga0099825_1008003_pt1 | contig 12678 bp, 8 predicted proteins | sample SiratroredBW_FD_76838 | JGI IMG/M metagenome (GOLD analysis project Ga0099825, IMG submission 76838) | Root nodule microbial communities of legume samples collected from California, USA - Siratro red BW | ecosystem: Host-associated > Plants > Roots > Nodule | place: USA: California | collected...
TATTATACTAGGATCATGTCTTTGTTATTATACTAGGATCATGTCTTTGTTATTGGAGGATATCGAATTTCATCTATGTATTGTATTGATTTTTTTTTTCTCAATATAAATTAATAGCTTGTGTTGTCATAGAAACACCGGATTTTAGCTCAACATTTTTCTTTTTCTTATAGTTCAATATGGTATCTAGAGCATCTTGAAACTGTCTCCGAAAGAGTTTTGTGTTAGAAAAACTGTTTCTGATGATATCCATAGAGGAGCATATCCATAGAGGAGCAATTGCTCTTAAATAGAATACAAAAGCTTAACAACGAAAAATCCTACTTTACTATGGATATAATCTATCCTTATAATTCTGAGATCAATGATCGTGTACAATAAATATAAAATATATTGTCAGCCAATTAATCCTTCTAATTATGGAATGTAATTAAATCTCCTAATTGTGTAATTAAAACTGTATAAGGAGATATTATCTTCAACATAGATGAAGGGATTTTGACACTCCGTTTCAAGTTGGTGATTGGATGTCATCCATTCCGAACTTGCCAACAACAGACTGAAGTCAATACATATGCAAATTGATTTCTAGTGTCTGTCTACTTCAACATGCTTAGTTCTATCATGTTGCACTGAATTATATGCAATATTTTTGCTAACTTGTTATCACAATATAGGTTTATAGGCTTCTTCCAATCAATCTTCAGGTCTTCTAAAGTTATCTTTCACCATAGTATTTCACAAATCCCTGAGGCCATGGCTCTAAACATTGTCTCTGCATTTGATCTTCCACAACATTTTATTTCTTGCTCCTCCAAGTGACTAAATTTTCTCCAAGAAAAGTGCAATATCCGGAGGTAGTCATCTATAGAACCTGCATAGTTAGTTGTAGGCTTCTAAGATCATCCAATTCCCATTTGTAAATGGAATTCCTTTTCCAGGAGTTCCTTTCAAGTATAGGAGAATGCAATAAACAACTCTCAGACACCTCTGAGATGGGTCTCCTTTGGATTATGCATAAATTGAATTACAGCCCCTATAGCATAGTGTGAGACAACTAGATCAATTTCCTGACCAGCAGCTTTTGATAAGATTGTCTATCCATAGCTACATCTTTAACTGATTCACCAACATTTTGATTTTGTTCAACAGGCGTCTCTTCAACAGGCGTCTCCACTGGTTTCCGTCCTAATTTACCAGTTTTAGCCAATAAAACAAACACATAATTTTGTTGGGAGATGAAAATACCATGATTGGAATGAGCCACTTCAATGCCCAAGAAAAATTTCAGTCTTCCTAACTAATTAATGTCAAAATTTGTTATCAAAAATCTATTAAGGCTTCCATTCCTACCTAATCATTTTCAGTTATAACTATATCATCTACATAGACAATTAGTGCAGTAAACCGCCCTAAAGCTGAATGTTTGAATGCGTAATAAACAGAGGTCACCTTAGGTTTGCATGTACCCCACGGTCTTCATTATAGTAGTAAACCTGTCAAACCATGCTCTAGGAGATTGTTTCAATCCATAGTGTGTGTTCCTTTGGCTTTTAACCCAGGTGGGATCTCCTCTAAATTTCGTCCTTAAGATTGCCATGTACATCGTATTGCTAAAAGCTCCAACTCCACCCATGGTTAGTTGCTAGAGGCAAAAAATTCTAACTATTCATTTTTGCAACCGCTGAAAAGGTTTCAAGATAATCAATCCTATATGTTTGAGTATATCCCTTAACTACTAACCTTGTCTTATATCCCATCCCATCTATCTTGTATTAATAGTGAATACCCACTTACATCCAACAAGATTAACTTGTCTTTTACCTTTCTAATATTCCATCTACCTTGTATTTAACCGTGAATACCCATCAACATCCTACAAGATTTTATTGTTTAGATAGATCCACAACTCCCAATGTTCTTTTCTAGAGCAACCATTTCAACCTTCATAACATTTTTTTTAGTCCTTACTATTCAATGCCTCATCCACTACTTTTGGAATAATGACAATATTTAGATGACCAAGGAAACTTTTGTGATGATTGGATAGTTTGTCATAAGACACAAAGTGTGACAATAGGTTATCATTAGGATATTATTGCTTCTCCTAATCTTAACCAATATTTTGTTTCCTCTAATATCTCTTTCTTTAATTTTGTCCCATATCTTGCACCTATTCCTTTTAATCAAGACATGTGCAACTAATAGCAAATCATGCATCTACATATACTAGCATCAATTTATAAACTTAAGCGTCTTTGGAGGGAATTTTTGGGGTAAAAGAATGAATTGAAGTTTCACATTTGGTAGCAATAAGCTTGACAAATAACATATAAGTGAAAAGTACTCACAAATTTGTTGCTTCAAGTTTACTTGTATAGTTTTCTTGTAGTTAGTTGATGGAAACCTCTTGGTATTTTACCCCTTTTGTGTATCCCAACAACTACATGAAGGTTGGATTAAGGTGCAAATCAAGTAAACTACTTGATGTAGTTCATAAGCCATGAAACTCTGTAACCTAATGGACCAGTAAGACTCTCTTCATGTGCTTAAGTCCTAACAATTCAATAGGGACTTCAATTTTTTGGGATTCTTAATTTTCACATCAAGCTTTTCGGGGTGGGTTCCCAAGTGTTTGGGTGTTTATCAATTGGTACCGAAGTTGGTTGTCAATATGTTGAAAAAGGATACTAGTGGAGGGTTTTGATTAATAAGGAAGTTAAGTGTTCTAAAATGTGAGTTTTTCTGTTGTTGACAGGGACTTGGAAATTAAGGAGTGTCTGAGTCCTACATCAACTAATAGAAAATGCTCATCATAGTATTCAAAATCGAGAGTTAGATCGTGGAAGATTCCACGGTTTTGAACCTTTTGTTTTGTTCTAGTGCCTATGTATGATCACAACAATGTGAGATCGTTGGGTTGTCATTGAAAATCAAATAAAACAAAGAATCGTCGTTTTGAGTTACTGCTTGTTTCAAGCCCATTAAAAGAATGGCTCACCCTCTTCTTCACATGCCTTTACATACAAACAAATGGCCTGGGTCTTCAACTTTGCACGTGATCTTCGTCTTCATCTATTTCGACGTGGTGCTTAGTGAGGTTTTGTTTCTTTATTCGCGTGTTGTTATGATGCGATGTGATACGTGGTGTTGGTTTCCATTGTGTTTCTCCTTTGGCTACGTCTATTTCGACGTGGTGCTTAGTGAGGTTTTGTTTCTTCATTTGCTGTTGTTATGATGCGATGTGATACGTGGTGTTGGTTTCCATTTTGTTTCTCCTTTGGCTACCTGCATTTTCTTTTCATTTTTCATTCACATGTGGTTTCTAGTTTTTGTTTTCCCATCTCCTTGGTGTCATTTTTATCTTTTATTTGTGTCTCCTCTTTTAAGAACTTATATGGAATTTACAAAATAAAACGTAGAAGCACCATTACATTATGATGGCTTTGGGAATTAGGGCTTCTAACCCTCTCTCTTGTGAAGTTGCTGCTAACAGTCCCTTCTCACAAAACGTTCACTCTAACAAGGTGGTAAAAAATGCTTTGGGTAGTAGAATAGACTTGGCTTGGAAGCATGGAATATGTATTAATGGAGTTCCTAGAAAAAATCAATGCAAATTTTGCCAGAGGTTTATCAATAAGAGGGGTTTATCGTTTGAAGCACCACTTTGTGGTAACTGAAAGGGATGTAATTGTTTGCAAAAGTGTGACTGACTCAATAAAAAAAGTTGAGGTTGTTGTGGGTTTGCAGCAAAGATTAATGAAAAAACAAGGTTTGATGTTGAGGATGATGATCTAGAAACTGAAAAAAGAAAGAGGGCTGAAGAGGAGGATGAGAGCAGCTATAGAAATATTTTTAAGAAGAGGGGCAGTAAGCTCGTAGACCATAATTAATCAACTATTCAAGAAGGATCAAAGAGAGAGTACTCATAGAAATGTATTTTTACGAAAATTCCATACCATTTCATGTGTCAAGAAGCAAAGCCCTTAGGAGAATGTTTAACTTAGTTTCAAATTATGGTCCAGGATTTGAGCCACATTCATAAGCACTTTCATACCATCATATCAGAGTAGAGTACTTGATGGGGGAAGTTAAGGCAACAAATGATTTTATTGACAAAGTTATTGATCTTGTTTCAATTATTTACATTATATTCACATGTGTGTGTATATATCATATTTTGTAGAAAGTAAAATCTACTGTTCATATTATGATCTCATAATTTATGATTTTGTGAGCCCTCTGCAATCCTAACCATAATTAATCTGGATTCTAACTACCATTATATTTGTAGAGAATATAAAGATAAACATTCATGTTTTTCATTCATGACAACATGTAAATAGGAACAAACTTATATAACCTAAAAGATGACAACACTTTAATAATGACCCTACAGCTGTCATCATCTAGCTTTAGGGAATTAAAAGAACTAAATATCATTATAAATACTATCAGTAACATGTTATCCCCATGCAATAAAATTCTTTAACCATTAATTTTATTTCTATTGGGCCTCCTCAAGTTTAGTCTGACATTGCCACTGTGGGTTCGACCCTGTCCTCAAGGTCCTTAGACCAATCCAAATATTAGTGAGTTGGGAGAAAATTGGAAAAAATAAAGATATACATTCATTTCGTTGATGATAATAAGTAAAGAGGAATACACTCTTACAACCTAAAGGATGTCAGCAACTACATAATAACCCTGTAAGTGTCATCTCTGACTTTAAAAAATTAAAATAAAGACTTAAATTAAAGGAACAGTATAAATACTATACTAATATTCTCGATATTTTAACTATATCCTACATTTTGTAACCACTTAATCTTCTTTCTTTCGGGTCTCCACCCCTTTCCATTTTTGATTGTCCCCATTAAATAAGGGTGGGTTGCTCCTGTGCTTGGGTGCTTATCATTTGTCTGCACATTCACATAAACTTTTTCATCTCTTACTGTTGTTAAATGCATTTAATTGAAATAGTTGTTGAATGGTTATTTATCTTTCTTACCGTTTCATACACTGTATGTAGGTTGAGCAAAAAGGGGGCCTTGTGAAGAATCTTTTCCATTTTGCTTACAAACGTCGACTGGCTGCTGTAAAAGGAAGTTGGTTTGGGGCTTGGGGATTGGAAAAGTTGGTGTGGGATACCATTGTCTTTAAACAAGTTCGTTCCGCACTTGGAGGCCAGCTCCGATTTATGCTTTGTGGGGGAGCTCCTTTATCTGGAGATTCACAATACTTCATCAATATCTGCATGGGGTAATGGTTCCTATTTTTATACTACATAATACTTGGTAGCAACTAACTGATATTTGAATATATATATATGTGTTCTTGCATGTGTGTTCGGAGTAAATTTATGTTGGAGCTTTAGTTTGTCCTCCAATGTTGTTACCTTACCACATCATCCCTTTCTTAAAGTTCAGTCTCCAGATTAGTTCCTCGTACTCCTTTTATCACCCCCTTTGTCCTCTAAAGCTTGCCACTAAAATTCCTCGAATATTTAAATTGTCACCAAACTAATGTTCGGAGATTCTTTCTCATTGATTCAATCCTCCATAGAAACCTATATGGTGACATTTCAAATCTTTGAGGGACACTTTTATCCATAAAATGCCTTATAATATCATTGTGTCTTATAATACTTGAGAGTGTCTTTAGATTACTCTAAATAGGGCTTTCGATATTTATTTATGACTATCCTAGAACATTTACTATAGATTGATAGTAGTTTTATTGATTCACACTGAAATACAGGAAGAGTCTCACTATCCCTGAGTTCTCTATATGTATTACAATCTAACAAAACCCATCCATCTATCACCCTTAACTTTAACCAATATACACTAACAACATGTACTTATTGAGTTGTTGATAGGTCTCCTATTGGGCAAGGATATGGTTTGACTGAAACATTTGCTGGGGCTGCATTCTCTGAGTGGGATGACTACAGTGTGGGACGTGTCGGTCCACCACTTCCTTGTTGCTACATTAAGGTATGCCATATATCCCTTCAACCAAAAAACCAGTGGAATGAACTTCCAAATACTATTCATTCATACATATTGCATTGCTCTATTGTAATGGCCATTAATTCTTATGGTTTAATGCTTGTGGGTGATAAAACTTACTAAACATCAATGGTAAGAAGTTAGTAACACATGAGAAACATGGTTATGAGATCAGGCACGCTGGCTCAATTTAAAATTGGTCTCTTGTTGTGATATAAAACTGATGAAGGACAAGATCAATATCAAGCTGGTGGAAACGACCAGTGTCAAGCCGGGTCGACAAAAAAAACTCCTTTAAAAAAGTAAACCTAAAATATTCACCATTTTCATTCTTATTCTATATATAAACTTGTTATTATTATTGAATTTCAATTTAAGTATGATAAGCTTTTTTTTATTTAAACCTTTATATGTATTTTAAATGTTGTATTTGCATTATAAAATGGTGATATTGTAATTTTTTTAATATTATTATGTATTTTTAATCGTTAAAATATTTTTATTAATACTGGTTCGACCCTTGTTGAACCATTAAACCTTAAACTAGTACCTTGACTAATTCAATCAATGACTGGTCTGGTTTTAAAAACATTGATGAAAAATATCAAAACATATCTCGTAGTCTGTATGTATTAGAACTCTAGAGTTGGTGCTACGTGGAAGGGCTTATATAGTGGAGCTTGATTTCTCTATTGATGTGGTTGTATAGCTTATTTCTTGGGAAGAAGGAGGGTATCTGACATCAGATAAACCAATGCCAAGGGGAGAGATTGTAGTTGGAGGATTTAGTGTGACAGCTGGTTACTTTAAGAATGAAGAAAAAACTAAAGAAGTGTTCAAGGTATTTTCCAAATATGCTTGTCATTTTTTCTTTTTAATTTTCTTTAACAGATCTTAAATCTGTTTTTGCATAATACTAAGCTTGATTACATTTTTTGGTTATTGAACATATTACAGGTTGATGAGAAAGGTATGCGCTGGTTTTATACTGGCGATATTGGGCAGTTTCATCCTGATGGATGTCTTGAAATCATAGATAGGAAGAAAGATATTGTCAAACTTCAACATGGAGAATATATATCTCTTGGAAAGGTAACTCAAACTATACATTGTTCATTCTGGTATCTGGATGAAATACTGGCACAAGATCCACAATAACTTTTTCTGGCCTTACGTTTCTTTTCTTTCGTTATGACTTAATTGTAGGTTGAGGCAGCACTAGCATCATGTGATTATGCAGATAATATGATGGTTTATGCAGATCCCTTTCACAATTACTGTGTGGCTCTAGTTGTTGCTTCACAACAGTCCTTGGAGAAATGGGCCCAACAAGCTGGTATAGATTACCAAGATTTTCCTGATTTGTGTAACAAACCTGAAACTGTCAAGGAGGTTCTGCAGGCTATTTCCAAGGTTAGTGTTAGGTATATGTAAATATCCATTGTAAATAGCTTTTAGGAAAAAAATATCTCTAGAATCCTCCTATTCATTTCAACATATCTTTATTTCCTTTGTTTTAAAGGTTTTGATTATTGCAAATGCAGATTTTGAGAATATAATTGGGGTGATAATAAAATAATTTTTTATCTTCTTACATAGTTTCAATATTGGGACCTATGTTCTCACTACACCGTTAACCGTTGTTGTTGGCCGTCGTTGTTGAGGATAGTGGTAGGCTAGAAAGGTGGGCTAGAGAGGTGGGCTAGAAAGGTGTGCCCAGTTGCCTCAGCCATAGATAAAGTTGTCAAGACTTCTTGAGCACTAAGGGAGGGTGATGCCTCATTTGACTTTGATTTGGTTATTTTGCCAGACAATATTTTTTGTCACTAATCATGTGATTAGGGTTGAATCCGTATTATCTCTTTGTTTTGTGTTTTTGAATGTCCTGTATGAAAGCTCTTGAGAACAGTAATTGTGTTAGACCAAATGTTGGGAAGGACAGAGTTTGGAAGGTGTACTGTAGGTGAAAATTTAGAAATAATGAGTAAGGTTGTTAAGGGGGTTGTGTAACTGTGGTTGATAGGAGATTATTCGTTAATTGTAATTATGTGAGGTTGGTTTATGTAAAGACCAACCTATGCTTTGGGAGGGGGACTTTTGGATTGTGACAGGATTATTAACTGCCATGAAAATGGAGATAAACACCATCAAAGATAACTTCTTGGAGATTGAAGAGTTGCTCCGTGATCTTAAAAAGGGTGAAAGATAGTCGGAAGGAGGGAAACTTCACTGAAATTACTGGCACGTATCCGAGATTGTCCATTTATGCTGTATCAATTACCAGAATATACATGACACAATTTTTATCAGATGGGACTTGTTGTGAACTATGTACTTATAGTGGGATAATACAGGAGTATAAATTTCCACTTCTGACCCTAAGTTCCACATCTAGTATGGGATGCTCAATGTAGTACTTGAGTGGCTTGGTTCTCCCTCATTGACAGCTAGCTTTTAAGGGAGGGGAAGTCCCACATAGCCCATTTCGATTTGCTTATTGGCACCCAGTTTTAAATTGAAATTTAACATGGTATCAGAGTTTATAGCTGATCTATTCTTATAGGCTCCTTTGTTTTGGCATGCGTCTGTTGAGAGATCAATTCTGATAGGCTTGCTTATTTTGACATGCATCTCTTGAAAGGTGGTTTTAGGAAGACCACATACATAGTCTGCCTTAATTCTTGAGGTTGGAATTATATATTTTTTTGTGAAACTTCTCATAATCTTAATTGGTGCTAAAGCTAAGATAAAGCCACAGTTAAGATAAACCAGGATTAAAAACAATGTAAGAGTGAACTTATTAGGAAGAGCAGTACTAACAACAAACTCTTTATATCATACTTTCTCCTATTGGCTTAAATTTGTTGAAAATTACATAATCATGGGAGAGACTCATTAAATAGCATGTGACACCCACAAAATTGTGATCTGGGATAAAGTCCAACCAACAATAGGGAGTGTGTTTCCAACATTTCTCTCTTAGGAATCATCATTTATTTGTGAAAATTGGAGAGCAGCTCATACCACAAGATGCAGGGTTAAACGATAATAAGCTGTTTATGAGCAACCACATCCACTGAGGAGCTTATCATCCACCTAAAACCGTAAGCTTATGGGAAATGTTGTCCTTGGCATGGTTTTAAAGCCTCTATGCTCAATTTGTTAGGAATTTTATCCTTGCCCACTCCATTCTTCTAACTGAAGTTGAACTTTTGTTTAAGGTAGTGGAGGTGCCCTTTGGTCAATCTATTTTCTTTTCTTTCCATAAGTGTTTGTGGAAAAGTTCATCCAATTGGATCCTAAGTCTATAGCCATTGTATATGATGCATGGTTGATGGCTCATTTCCTTGATTTGTTCTCTTCAGGTTGGTAAAGCTGCAAAGCTGGAGAAATCTGAAATCCCTGCAAAGATAAAGTTGCTGGCGGATCCATGGACTCCTGAATCTGGATTAGTCACTGCTGCTCTCAAGATAAAGAGAGAGCAGCTGAAAGCCAAATTCAAAGATGATCTTCAGAAGCTGTATGCATGAAATGGTGTGTCTAACCTCTCTTCAATTTCTGGTTGTTGTATGTTCAATGTATGTAACATGTAACATCTGTCTTTTTTGTTCGATAGCGTTATTTTTCCTTTAATAGAAATTGTATAACTTATGTGACATATAATAAAATCATACTCCACATTTTACTTGGATATGAACATTAATACTTGCCACTGAGGTGAACCTAGTGAGATGAACAAGTGTATCTGCATTCAATTATATTATTTTGTCCTAATTCATTTTATAAAATAATAGTTTTATTTTAAAAATTAAAATAATATTTTAACAGAAAATATGTATTATAATTTATATTTAACAAAGTTTAAAAATATTTTTTTATTTAATTATTTTTTATTATCCATAAGTCCAATATACTCAAACTGAAAAAAGTTAGAGCTGGTTCAGAAAACAAACTGAAATGAATTGATATAAATATTTTAGGTGATTTATTGATTTATGAACGGTAATTTACGTAGTGGAATCCGATTGGACAAAACTCTTTGAGAAGAACTTCTGAGAGAAATAATAAAATAATAAAATGAACTTATTCGGAATTAGTTTAAAATAAAAATTTATGAGAAAAAACTATATGGGAGGGTTTTATAATTAGATTATGAATAAGCTTATTTAGCTTAAAAATAATTGTTTTTTGTGTCAATATTCTGTTTTAGTTTCTATATTATATTTAAATGTTTACTATATAGTTTTTATCAATCAGTTTGTTTTAGTGTGTTTGGTAAAGTTAATAAACGAGTTATTAGTTATTAGTTTATTTGATTAGTTAATAACCTAGTTGGATCAATACTTTATTTTAGAAGGTTTTAGCTTGTAAATTAACTACTTATTATTATTATTTATTTTTTTATTATTATCTTTTATGTTTTAATACATTTTTTATTATTTTTAATTTTGTTTTATCTATTATTACTTATTTTAATCAATAATAATAGTCATGCGGATTACTTCTAATATTATGAATTAAAATAATTAAACTCGTTGTATAAAATTTACATATAATAAACTAGTTGTAATGTTATTACTTTAACGTGTATTTTCAAGTTATCTTTAGAAGCATTAACCGTAGAAAATTAGAAAATTTTTCGGGAAAACTAAAAAAAAAATCGGCCAGACGAAAACAATTATGAATAAGCTTATTTAGCTTATTATTTTAAAATGTAAAAATTTTAGGATATATATCACTGTTATTTTTTTTATTCATTTTGATTATCTAATTTACAAAAATAATAGATGTTTCTAATTTTCTCCGCTCATTTACTACGGCCACTCATTTATTACGGATATTGTGACATATATTTTTGGATATAAACGGAACTAACGTAATAGAAAATTCAAAATCTAAGAAGAATTGTTTATTCGACTATAGAGAATTCAGAATCTAAGAGGAATTGTTTATTCGACTTTTTCATAGTCATGATATCTCGTTGGTTTTGGATGAACCAGCGGTGATTACAATTTTCTTGCCACTTATAGCCCACAATAATTCTCTAATTTTTTTTCTTTAAAACAATTTTTACCTTACTGTATTGTAATATATGAAGTTTGTATCTAAAATTTTTTATCCTATTGTATTGTAATATATGAAGTTTGTATAGAAAAGTATAATTATCTAGGAAATTTGTATAGTTTGATGTTGTTCTATTTTATTATAATATAAATATTTTGTAGTGTAAAATTTTATTTACTTTTAAAGGCATAGAGAAATAATTTTATTTTTTTTCTCTAATTCTAATCCAAATTATTATAATGATAGAAGTTCACCAATTATATAAATTTTAAATCTATAAAATATACTTGTTATCTTAAATTCTTGAATTAATAATTCGTTAACTCAGCCTCTCAGATCTTTTAACTCTCGACCTATCAGTAGATCATCTCACAACATATTTAATAAAGAAAATATATATGTATATATTATATCATTGAATATTTTAATTAAATTCTTATTTTTATGTCTTAATTATTAAATGTTTTCTCCACTGGTCAGGTTTTATAGATCTTTTAGTCTTACATTATATTTTAGATTAAGTATATGATAATTATTGATTAAGAAAATAAAATAAAATAAAATTTTTCACTTCATTTTTTTAATTAAGTTATTAATTAAGTTGGGACGTTATAGACGACGCTGCTGCAGCAACTCCCACAATTCAAAACTGGTACACAAAAAAAAAAATCCTAAACCTTTAATGTTTTACTCAGGAGGGGCACACCGGTCCTTTCACATCTTTAATACTGTGTAGGAAGCAATGCCTAACCTTTTAAAATGCGAGAAACATGGATAAGTGGTGTTTTTGGAAATAACTTTGAAATGGGAGAGTCATGCACTCCAAGCATTACTTTAGGTTATAATAGTTTTTTTTTTTAAACTAAGGTATAATATCATATGTGACGTATATAATTTTTTCTTTAATTTTTTTTAAGTTGTATATAATGGCATGTATTCATTTTTTTATTTTGTTTTTGAAAACCTTTTTTTAATTAAATGGAAGTCATGCCTTCCTACATCAATCTAGAAATCTGAATTTCTTTTTTTTTTTTGTTTTGTTAAGAAGAAGTCATAGGTTGGATTACATTCATTTTGGATTTTTTTTTTCTTTTTTAACCTATTTGTTTAACTAAATTGTCTTATTCACTTTGTTTAATATTAGATCGTTTGGCTTGTTGTTTATATTGTACTGTTTAGTCCATTTGTCTACTTTAAATTGTTTAGTCTATTTGTTTATTTTATATTGTCTAGTTTATTTGTATAAAGAATATTGTCTAGTTTGTTTATGTACACTAAATTTTGTAGTTTGTTCATGTAAACTAGACCGTTTATTTTGTTAATTTATATTAGATTATCTAGTCTGTTGTTTACACTAGATTGTTTAGTTCGTTTTGTTTAACACTACATTGTTAAGTTTGTTTGTGTTACACTAGATTATTTAGTTACACTAAACGGTCTAGTGTTAAACAAATATACTAGACAGTCTAGTGTTACATAAACAAACTATGCAATCTTTTGTTAAATAAATAGACTAGACAGTTTATTGTTAAACAAATAAGCTATACATTTTAATGTGTATAAACATATTAGAGGCTTTAATGTATACAAAGACACTAGA
>Ga0099825_1008005_pt1 | contig 12678 bp, 6 predicted proteins | sample SiratroredBW_FD_76838 | JGI IMG/M metagenome (GOLD analysis project Ga0099825, IMG submission 76838) | Root nodule microbial communities of legume samples collected from California, USA - Siratro red BW | ecosystem: Host-associated > Plants > Roots > Nodule | place: USA: California | collected...
GGAAAGTGATTTTGAGTTTATGACCTAGAGGAAAATACGCAATAATTTGGGATTCTAGGAATAGGGTTCCGACATATTGTATGCAAAACATCTTCTTTTAATGCTGGATAACCGATTAGATAGCTGAAGAACCTGCATCTAGGAAGTTTTCTTATGAATCTCAGATTTGAGGAATCAATTTGGGTGATTTTTGTATGTGCATTGAAACTGAATAGTTATCGTGTTATATTTCACGATTTGTTTAACTTACGAATGAGTAAATTAGATGAGTTCAATCCTAGGGTGTTTCTCCAATCATTTCAGAATATTTTTATTGCTTATTAACTTTATTCTTAAGTTGCTTATTCGTAATACTTGTTAGTCAAACCAAACCTTCCATTAAAACTGAATTTGCTTATTGAGTAGTGACGCTGAAATTCTAAAACAGAACTGTTCTCTTAGGAATTCACATCTTTACTTAACTCACTATATTACTTGTGACTCGGTACACTTGCTGAATAAAGTCCTAACAAAAACTCACGATTACAACCCTATAGATATGGATGAGACGTTGTCTTTCTCATCAAGAATACTTCCTATTGATGTGGACAACGAATTGGATGACATGCATCATATTAGGAGTGATCATGATGAAGGGATATGGGAAAGCATAAGTTCCTAATAGGTATGCATCTATTACTAATTTTCATACTTTTATTATTGGTACATATTTGCCACAATTTTATTTTGTTCTCAATGTGGTTCCATTGACATTATACCTTTATTTTTATAGTGTTTTCAAATATTTTATGGAATTATTTACTGAGATTATCATTTTTCAAGATTACGATGAACTTTAGATTTGACAACTGAAAGAACGAACCAAGTAGATCTATGACTCGATTGGCTCAGGTCACCATAGGACGAATTGGTAACGAGAGGATGTAGGTCGATATATATCCTCGTTTAGGTAAGTCGTCAAACCCAAATGTTGCTAAGTTTAACAATTATTTGGGATTGATAGCTCGATGAATGTATCTATTACCATTTCATGATGGGATAAAGTTGAAGAGATAGAGAAAAACCTCATGTGGCAAAATATTCCGGTATCGCACCATTTTTTAACACCTTATTAGTTAATTTCGTTATTATCTGACATTCTCAATTTATTAATTTTTATATGTTTTTTACAACAAAAGTTTAACATTCCAAATGCTAAAATGATCAAATAAAAGGTTTTATTAACCATTGCCACCAAGTAGGGAGACTTCAAGACTTTCTTGACATAGGAATAACTAAGGAGGATCGAATGCATTTTCGTGCTAGTCGATTAGATGTGTCTTGACAAGTTAGTCTTTTACACTCACACAAACTTTTGTATGTATAACCTTTTGTTGTCTCATATTTTTATTTGCATTGCAGGAAAAATAATAGTCACCTAGGAGCAACAAAAGTTGAATGATGTCTCATCTACTATCATGGGAGAGGCAGGTATACATTATTGCAGCAGTGCCTCACGAAGGCTCGATAAGAAGCAACAGAACCAAAGTTTGTCGATGTTATATCTTCACCTCCATGTTATGAGATGTGGAAGGTTGCTTACACGAAATCAGATAGGCAAATGACTTCACAATTCACCTAGATCATTGCTAAAAAGATCATAAGTATAAACATACTTACTATCATTGTCATTTCCCATTGTTCCTAGGTGAAGTAGTATTGTTTACGCTTAATTATTCCATATGTTGCATGATTCCTTAGTTGACCAGGAAATATAAGGCTCAGTTGTTCCCTATAAATGAGAGGATATTCTGATGATGGCCATAGGAAGACAAGAGCACCTAGGACATGTGCGTGGTTCATGGGGACTTTAAGATTACTTCGGTCCACCACCACAAAGAAATATCGACTTTGGCAGTTAGGATGTCTTATAAGGGATGAAGATGCAATTTAAAGAGAAACTAAATAAAATTTGACAATCCTTGCAGCAAGAGTTCAATGAGAAGTTAAAGTCCTTTTGTTCTCAATAAACTTAGGGAACACTTACATTTCCTTACGTTATTCGACTAAACTCAACACTACAAGAAAAAGGTTGTTTAGAGACCAATTTTTAGCTATCAAATGAAATGGTTACTAATTGTGACCAAAATAGTCACTAAATTAAATTTTAGTTGCTAAATAATTACAAAATAGAAGTAATGATTGAATTTAGTGACCAATTAAGTCAAATAATTGGTATCTAACATTAGCTACCAAGATTTTAGTGACCTATACTATTAGATTCTAAATTAGTCTCTAACTTAATTAGATACCAATTTATAATCTAATGACATAGGTCACTAAAACTTTGGTACCTAATGTTAGATACTAATTATTTGACTTAATTGGTCACTAAATTCAATCATTACTTCTATTTTGTAGTTATTTAACAACCAAAATTTAATTTGGTAACTATTTTAGTCGCAATTAGCAATCATTTCATTTGGTAGCTAAATATTGGTCTCTAAATAGTTTTTTTCTTGTAGTGTAAAAGGAAGTTATGTTGCTAATGCAATTTCTCAAGAGATCATACTCGCATTGATGTACCAAACTAGTGTCAATTATATGTTGAAGATAATCTCCCTTGTCTAGTCGCACTGGGACAACAAATAGAGGGAGGGTTAACCAACCATAGTGTCTCTCTATAGTCTGACTTGATGAAACTCAAGATGTTGCTCCTTAAGTGCCTCTTCCTAACACATAGGTCCAATTCGTAGGGGAGGCATTAGGCACATTTTTGGCTTGTACTACACATCTAGTCAAGCGAGTCTCAACATGGTCATAGGTGTTACATTGTGTTATTTTATGTTTACTTCTTATTGTTATAATGTCTATTAATGTTGAACTAACATTTTGCATTTTAGGGTCTGTCATGGTAAACAGGTTATGGGAGCCCATGCTAGTGATAATGATGACATGGTAGAAGTTAAGGATGCTCTAATATCTCACTCTCTAACCATATTACATAGGTCGAGGAGGAAATCATTGCAGCTACATTGGGACAAAAGAATATTTGGCACCAATACTAAATGCATTGGAGGTTGTTAGCAGAACCTCCATGTTAAACATTTCAGTGATACAACTATAAGCCATGTAAGTCATAATGTTGTCTACGTTTTTTATATTATAATAATTACATTTAACTTATAATTCATTGTGTTAGGTATATGGGCAAATTAAGTGTGGAGCAGACAAACCAGAAATATATGGATTTCTTGATCTTCAATCCATCTAGAAATATAGGGACACAAAAGTCCAGAACCAGTAATACATGCAAACTTCGATAAGTAACTCCCAAAGGCACATTTACTTGGCTCCAAACATTGCATGATTAGTATTCTAACTTGTACTTTTTTTAAAATTATGGTAATTATATAACTAACTATTTATCATTCAAAGTAAGTCTCAATGGTAGTTGATTGCAATTATTCGTAAGAATTACACAATAGTGTGATTTTATTTGTTCTAAAGAAAATCCAGTTAGGAAATCAAAAACTTATTACGAAAGTAAAATTTTACATTTTTCGTTACCTTAAACGTATAAGTGTATTTGAACTAACATATTTCCTTATAAAGTTGTGGCTAACATAAATGTTTTAAGTGGAAGAAGCAGAACAAGGTCACTACAATTCATCTAACCTAATGTTAGACATCTTTTAATACACATGATAATTAGTTTATGTCCAAGATATATGAAATTAATTTTTGTCACTTTATTCTCATTTTAGTGCAATAGACCAGAAAACTTGTTCAAATGTGACTACTACGTGATGTACTAGATGAGAGTCATTATTTGGACATGTATCATTGACTCTTGGATAAAGATAACATATCTAAATATAAGATGATTGTATTTTACTTTTATGACCGCGACATAATCACATGTATGAAATGTTTTAAGTCATTAATGACCAATTTTCGTTGTCCCATGATAACATCCAAAAGCTAAGAGAACAATAAGTTATTTCCTTCATTAGTATATATAGTATAATTTTATTTTCTTGTTTAGGTTAGATTAAATGATTTTTTATAAATTTTTTAGTTGAAATGTTTATTTATTGTTATTGGGAATTTTCGGTATTTCAAATATTGGTTTGAAGCCAAAACCAATATTATTTTTCTAAAAATGGTCTACAATTTACATTGGGTAATGCATTAATACCAGACCCGACGTCAATTTACATTAGACAATGAATGGTTCAATGTAAATTGTGGATGTTTTTAACTTATTTTATTATTACAAATTTACATCAAATAATATTTTAATCCAAATAATATTTTAATCCAATAGAAGCTTTCATATCAAAGATTTAGTCAAACGTAAATTTAGTTACCTGCATGTTAGACTATTATCAAACATAAAAAAATCCTAAATAATAAATGTAAAATATCTCTTTTGGACTAGTGATTGTTGTACCTTCAAAATTCATGGATTGTATTTCCACCAATGTATTCCAATTTGATTTATATTGTCACCTCACTGTCTTTCTCAATTATTTTTGTGCTTGTAGTTTCTCTTGTATTTTTTATCATTTTTCTTTTCATAAATATTATTTTTTTTGTATTGTAATTTATTTAGTTTTAAAATATATTTTGATTATGTTTATATTATTGTATTGATTATGTTGTTGAAAGTTTTAAAGTTTGTAATTATGTATCCTATAATAACACATTACGTATTAGATACAACAACAAATTTATACACAATCATCGATACAAATCTTACGTTTCAATTATGATTTGAACAATGAAATATCATTTGAAAAAGTTTTAACTACCGTTAAAACCTTTTTCAGTAGTAACTACATACGACTTAGAAAAAAAATTAAATAATGTTCAAATTCTCTAATAGAACCGATCTCGAACACCAATTGGTACAATCTATCAATTGTAGGATGGTAATATTTCTATAATTTTCTAGTGTTTAAATAACATAGTTACAAACTGCTCTATACGTAGAAACTTTGGTAAAAAATGTGCATCAAATATTCAAAGAAAAAAGGAAAAAGTTTAATTGCTCATAATAATATTATTATCTCATTCCAGCATGATTATCTCTACATGTGTACCAAAGAAACATGATGAAGACGAAGTGTAGGTCAACGGTAACCGTTGGCTCCCTCACCCATGATGATAGAGTTAGCCCTTTCAATGCCATCTTTATGCTTACCTTTATCATTACATCCCTATAGCTACAGACTAAATAATAACAAATAAAATAAGATATAACATATATACATGGTAAGGACTTTAAAGATGTTTATCCCGCCGGTGCATGCATGGTAATAATATTTCAAATGTATGATAATTTTAATCGTGAATTCTTTGGCTTCACTTTTATTTATCCACTATTTATGTTTTTCTTTATTCTTGTTCCTTTTTACCGTTATGTTGTCTAGTAAAGATAAAAAAAAGAAAAAAAATTGCTTAGTTGGAGAAAACTAAATCAGAAGTATCAAAGGAATAAAAGTTGTTAGGTTGTAAGAAAATCATTTTTGTTATAATGTTGTTATTGTTTTAAATTTATTTAATAAAAAAATATATTTTTGAATGATATAAATAATTGATAATATAAGGACGGAGTAATTTGGTATATAAGGCTACATGTGATTTAAATGGGAAAGTTTGAATATTTTATTAGTTAAGTTAAAACCTTATAAATACAAAACTTAATTATTCAAATTTCAATTCATAAAAATAATTATTTCTTGTAAGTTCTTATGTTAAAATGGGACTTGTTAGGTTTTAACTTTGGAGGGTGTAGATTTTCTAGATAAGAGAAGTTACTCCTACTTATCTCTACTTATCTTAGTTGACGAATGTGATATAAAGTCTATTTTATTGATGACGACTTCAGAATAATAATGTCGTACTAGATGTTGAATTTTAAATTTTTTGGTTTATTATGTATTTGAAATTTGTCTGTTGTAGGTGACTTTGAAATACTTTTGTTGTACATAAGTACATTACAAGAAAAATTAAAATTACCGATGAAATTTTATTTATTAGTAAAATGTCATTATCGACGAATTTTAACGACAAAATATTTTATGATAAATTTATTGACGAATTTACCGACGAGTTTAATTCATTGATAGTTATCAACAAATTACTGATGGAAAAACATTTGACAAATTATTCAAAAATTCAGTGTCAATTTATCGATGGATTATATATTCGTTGATAAGTTGTTTACCATGTTAGCAACGAATTTATTTGGTAATAATAATAATAATAATATTTATTAATATTAATAATGTTATAGGACTGATCAACAATTAAAGCCTAAACAACGTTATGTGCTTAAGTCCATCTTGAGCTTTAGAGAAGAAAATGCAAATCTACATAATGAGGTGGATGATGTTGATCTTGCTAGTGTTAATGATCCAAAACCATCTTCTCCGTGAGGTATTGTGGTTGCTCCTAATATTTTTATCAAGAGGATAGTTTAGAAGGAATGCCAACTCTTGTTGATGATTCTCAACAGGCTTCTCCAGTTCATAATGTTGAGAGCAGATACAACATGTTTCATCTAAGGGTAACCTGACTCATCGTCTGGTTTACCTCCTTCAGATTAATTTTTTAAATTACTTCTTTTGGTGGATAATTTTTCTTAGAAAAAACATGAATCTATGAATATTGTAATTTTTTAATCCACCTTTGATTGCTCCCTCTTTAGCCTTACCTACTAATGATAATTCTAAACTTGTTGCCTCTGAAGAGAATTCCTTGTTGATTAAGAATGATGATGATATGCAACATGTTGATAACAAGTTTCAAAAGGAAAAAAGTTTGGTCTCTAAGCGGTGGGTTGAAATGGTCTTGGAGAAGGAGGCTTCTCATTTTGAGTCTTGTGGTCACGGTGATCTAGTCCAAACAACTCGTAGGCATGGTAGGCCATCCAAAAATGCTTCTAAAGTTGTTGGAAAAGGCCCTAAAGTAGGCAACTCCAATAAGAAGGGGTGAAGGTTAAGACTCTTTTATAAAATATTAGAGGTTTGGCTAATCCTAACACTCAAAATATGTTGGGAAATATTCTTAAGGTTAATAAACCTAACCTTGTTTTTATTACGGAGCCTATGACTGTTTACTCATAATTTTATGTTAGGTTCTTTCACGTTTTAATCTTCATTTCCTTACTATGTTTGATATGGTTAATAATGTTGCCACGGTGATGTTATGTCTCTTTCTCAGTTCTACATTCTTATATGCAGTTTGTTTCAGTTTCTATGCATTGGCAGGGTGTTCCTCTTCATTTTGTAGGGGTTTATGTTTAATCTTTTTATGTTAGAAGGCATTACCTTTAGAATGATTTGACTAATTAACAAGGTCCTTGGTGTATTTGGGGGACATCAACGTTGTGCTTTCTATTGAAAAATCCAAAAGAGACAATCCTCTTAATTGGGTTTCTACTAATGAGTTTAATAGTTGGGTTAACTCTAATAACCTCTCGGCTCTTCCTTTTTCTGATTCCTTTTATAGTTGGACTAATGGTAGAGTGGATAGAAAACTTGACATAATATTTTGTCAATTTTGATGGTCTTGATCTTTATAAAGTTTGTAACTATTCTATTCTTCCTAGGTGCAATTCTGATCAACATCCTCTTTTACTTAGTATGTCTGATGATGTTACTATTGCTAGACCCCCCTCTTTTAAAATTTTCAGATGCTGCTACAGCATGATGGTCTACTACCTTTGTTTAGGTTATTATGGTTTGGTTAGGTGGTTGGATGTCCCATGTTGGTGCTTCAAAAGAAACTGTAACTTCTTAAGCTAACACTTAAGGATTGGAATAAGAATGTATTTAACAATATTCATAAAGTAATGGAAGATCGTAAAAAGTTTGGTTGTCAATCAACTTGATATTGTTCATTCTTCTCCTTCTTATGATATTTCAAATCCTTTAACACAAGGGAATTCTATCTTGGGCTAGTGGATGAACTCTTCCAAAAGTCTCTTTTTCATTGTTAACGAGTCTATTTATTTTAATAATAATATCTGTAGTATTATTGGATGTCATAGAAGCACTATTTCATTTAATTATTTGGGTGTTCTTATCTTTTCTAGTGGTCGTAAGATGCAATTTTTTCAACCTTTAGCTGATAAAGTCAAGAGCAAGCTTGCTTCTTGGAAAGGTAAGTGCCTTAGTATGATAGGACATGTGCAGATTGTTAACTCTGTTATCTTTGATATTATGTCCTACAATTTGCATATTTACAAATGGCCTATAAACCTATTAAAAGAGGTGAATAAATGGGTCAGGAATTTTATTTGGACTAATGATGTTCTTAAAACAGGTCTTGTTACTATAAGTTGAAAGTTTGTTTGTGCTCCTAAGCAGAATAGGGATTTGTCATAGATTGAAAATAAAGCTTACTTTCTTTAGCTTGCATGTGATTTTGCATATAGTTCTTTATCTTGGTCTTGTCTAATACGTGATAGATTTCTTCACTCTAAATATGTTAAGGTTTGTGTTCATCAATCTTCTTCTTTTGGCTTGGGATCAAACATTTAATATGATATTATTTTGGAGAATACTTTTTGGACTATTGGTCAGGGTGATATAGTAGATTTCTGGAATGATCTTTGGTGTTCTTCCAAATGCATTTATCTTTTGGTAGATATGACTCCTTAGGAAGGATTACTCTTACATCTATGTGGCTGAAGGTTGGAATGGTTCTTTCTAGGATTTGCCTCAATCTACTACAAACTTCAGACTTTGCATCATTTGACTATCACTGATCTTTCGGATAACCCAAATTAGAAATTTGAAGATAGTAATATTCTTAATCAAAAGGCAGACAGAAATTTATTCTCTACCCATCCAATTTGTGATTGGGGTAAAATCATTTGATCTAATTATATTCCCTCTACTAAGACTTTCATGTTTTGGAAGCTTCTACATAAGAATTTGCTTACTGATCTGGATGCTTAGAAAAGAGGTGTTTCTCTTTGTTTCATATACTCTTTATTCTATGCAGGTTGAGGATATTGATTATTTATTTTTTTTAATTTTTTTGTTATTTCCTTTATATGAAATTAGCTTCAAAATATTTTTCCTAATCTTATGGACATATCTTCTGCTGACTTTATTTCTTTCATTAAAGTTCCTTGTAATCTTTTCATTTGTTTGGTTAACTTTCAACCATTACGTGTCTTTATGGATGATCTAGAGGATGAAGAACTTGATCAAATTTCAGCAGACTATTAGCATGGATACTACTTTACATGTTATTAAGAATTGTATTTCGATCGAAAATATATGGCTAACCAGATTTTAGATTTTTCTATTTTGAAACAGTTTTGCTTCAACACTAAAATTGGAAAGGTCTTGTCTTCTATGCAAGTTTTTTGGTGTTTTCTTGAACTTCAATGGATTAAAGTCAACATTAATGGAGCTACAAGAGGGCTTCTGATTTTGTAGCTTGTCGAGATATTTTCAGGGGAAATCATGGGGAATATGTGGGTATTTTTTCTTCTTTCTTGGATATTTTGCATGCACTTTATGTAGAAGTCACGAGTGATATTTTTGCTATTGAATATGCTCACTTGAAGGATTTTAAAAAAACCTTGGCTAGAGTGTAACTCCTTGCTTTGTCAAACTTTTGTTTCTACTTATATCATTCCTTGTATAAGTGTTTGCATATTTGTGTTATTATAGATTTAGAGTGACTCATGTCTTTAGAGAAGACAATAGTTGTACTGATATATTAACTAATTTAAGTGTGAAAAATAATGTTGAGTTTGTTTGATATTCTACTTTATCTAATTGTATTCAATTTCCTTTATTTGTATGTAGTTTGTTTTTTTTTCTTTTTTTGTATGAATTTGATGGAATCTCATGCTTTTTATTATTTGTTTTTTATTTTTATTTAATAATATGTTTTTATGTCATGATAAATGATAGATGAATTTAGAAGTATCAACTGAAATATTAAAATTTATAGTAATACTTAATATGAGTCTTTAAAAAAACAATATTTATAAAATAATAACATTGATAAAAAATAGAGTTTTTTACTCATTAAGATTAACTTTCTTTTGCTAAACTAACCACACTAAGTTCGATGTATTGTTATATTTAAGGAAAATATGAGTTAGTGTTTCATAAGACTAATAATGTGTTTGTCTGATATTTGAAATTTTGAATATATTTTTTTTATATGTATGATTCAAGAATATTCGTAATATGGAGTTCATTAACTTGTGGTAGTACTTTTTTATTCAGTCGTGAAAAAAATAATTAAACTAACTATGCATTGGTTTTGATTTTGACAAAGGATTAAGAATTATTTTGTTTTGAATCTCTCCTATCAAATTTATTATCTGTTTTCCATATTAATAAATTTGTGACCTAAAGAAAATGCCAAATACTCCAAGTAACATAGGGGTCCTTTTCTTCAAGAGTAATACAGGGTTTCTTAAAGCATTTATTATTGTGCAACTTGTGAACTTTTTTAATAAGTGTTTTTGAATAAATGCTTTTTTAACTTTTAATGTGCCAAAAAAATTTGATATAAGTCAGCATCACTTATAAGCTTTCATTGTATGATAAGCGCGTTTGCATATATTATATAAAGTCCAGCTTACAATGTCTGTTAGTGTGATTAAAACCCCTTAATCGTGACAAACCGACCTCTTGGTAACGAAAGTAACATATTTCAGTTCAATTAGCAGCATCTACATTCACAATTTAATATTTAAATTTTCTTTTCGAATACATCATTGTTCTTTTTTTTTTTTAAAATAACCATTGTCCATTTAAAGTACCATATATAGTGGGAACAAAATTCAAATGATTCAATAATTGATTTTGAAATATTTCACTTTAGAGATAGAATAAATCGTATTATCACAAAATTATTATATAGTCTCAATGTCTTCAAAAATATTATCATTATTTTTTATAGTGATTAATTTGTATCAATATTATAAGATAAAACTTGTAAAAAAAAAAAACTAGTTTACTGTTATCATAAATATGTAATTTTATGATAAGAAAATATAAAGCAATTTTTTATAAATAAAAATTTGTTTATTTACAAATTAATTTATAAAATATATATTTTATTGATAAGTTAATTTTGATATATGGAGACACTTATTTTATTTTAGTTTATACTTTTTAAGTGTTTATAAAAAAAAAAGTACCCAAATGAGCTTGTAAGTTGTTCCATTTTTTGTTGGTTTATCTTTGGGAAACACTAAGGAAATATGTACTAAATGAGTTATGAGAAAATTTATATAAAAAATAATAATATTATTTTCAATCCAAAAATATTAAAATAATATATATTTTTTTATCTTTCTTACTATATATTACTCATTTCAATTTAATGTGAGGCATTAAACTAGAACAATTTTATCCCAATCGACTCAAGGAAGATGCATTATACATCTAACAGATTATTTTTATATGAATAAACTTTATCCAATAGAAATTAAATTGATTATATAAACACCTGCAGGTTTATATTAATAATAACATTAAGATACATTATATTAATGGTATTATTTAAGAAAAGTTGATTCAACATAGAGTTAATTTACTATTTTCCAAATTAAAAAAATAAGGCTTAGTGAAAAACAACAAAATAATACTTTAAATAAATGTATGAAATACTAATGTATTTTCTCTAAGTGCTATAATGGCAACGGTTTGAAGTAAACACGAAACATCTGTTAGTTCATTATCCTCGTGTAAACTTATTTAAGCTGTTGATTTGTTAAAATCAACCTTTGTCATTCCACATTAATAAAAAAATAAATTTAATTAAAGATAAATGAGATAATTTTTTGAACTAAAATTCTTAACAGTTGGATATTGGTTGATACATTTATATAATACAATTCTTACACATCGTTTTATTTAAAAGTACTTGGCTAATGTATGTAAGGACGAATTGCTGTTGACAAGAGGATATATAAATGGTGGTTCCCATAGATAAAATGTTATTCATTTTGTTTTTATAATATTAAAATATGACACTTCCATTTGTTGTGAAGATGTTTGTGATGAAGAAAAAGTTCGAATAATAAACGTCGCATAATTTTCCCTAAATAACATTGGTTTTAACTTTTTCTTAATTCTTTAATTATGCCTAATGTTATCATTGAATAAAATAATAGTTAAATTAAAAATTTGAGTATGAGAACAACATAATTAATATATTCAAAAAGTGTTGCCTAACGGCACAGTTTCGTTTTATATAATAAGAAAAATATAACCAACATTTCAGGTTCATCATCAGTTTTGTTAAATTTTCAATTCCCTTGTTTCATCGTTGTTGAAAATTGAGCTAAAAATATTTTAGTCGGCAATTATTTATTATTGTGTTCAAATAATTGAGTTAACACGGCTGTTATTGATTCGTATGTACGTCAAACAATAATTAAATTTAACATAAAGAAAATAAAATTCAATGATTGGATCTGTTGATATTAATTGAATATTTTCGTTACTTGGATAACTAATTTATAATTCTTATTAAATTCATGAAATCTGCTAAATACTTTTTAATTCCTTTTCCATATTTCTTGATACAAGTCTTCTAGACACAAATATTAAAATGATGGATTCCAACATAAGTTAGAGATACTTTGAATTTACATTTAAACACACAAAAAAAAAAAAAAAAAAAAAAAAAAAAAAAAATAAA
>Ga0099825_1008007_pt1 | contig 12676 bp, 9 predicted proteins | sample SiratroredBW_FD_76838 | JGI IMG/M metagenome (GOLD analysis project Ga0099825, IMG submission 76838) | Root nodule microbial communities of legume samples collected from California, USA - Siratro red BW | ecosystem: Host-associated > Plants > Roots > Nodule | place: USA: California | collected...
AAACTTGCAAAGCAAGTTTGAAAGCAGTTATTTTTATTGTTATACTTTTTTTATTATTATTTATTTATTTATTATTTTTTTCAGATTCTGTTGTTTTAATTTAGATATTTTTGTTATTTTCTTGTTATTTTCGTTTTTTTTTTATTATTAATTAATTATTTTATTTTATTTTATTTTTTAAAATCACTACCTTTTCTTTTTTAGTCTTTTTTTTTTGTTTTGTAATGGAAAAATTCGAATTTTATTTATTTATTTTTTATTATTATTTATTTTTTCTTTATTCATTTTTATCATTATACTTTAATTTAAAAGATTATCCGGACAAAATCGGGTGTTGACAATGTGGTTTCCTTCAAGTGATGTATTTTGTTTGAGGAAATGTAAGCCTCAATTTATTAAATTAAATTATTTCTAGTACGCACATTTAATCATTTCTACTCCTTTTAAATATTTTTACTTTTTTTTCATGTGAAAATGTATGATTATCAACTTTGAGTGTTCAATCGTTTAAACCCTTAGTTTATTAGGAAACCCAAAAATTTTTCTCTACATTTTCTGAATGGGAGATTCAGCTCCAATCTTCTAATTATCATTTTAGGAAAAAGGTTAGGCTTGAAGCTTTTCAAGTATGCGTTAGAAGAGCAATAGATGCCTTGATGAAGGATACAATTGAGCTTCGAGAGAAAGACGAGGCAAATAACAATGCACCCCTCTTGAGGATGGATGTTATTCTAAAGAAGAATCAAGATATGATCTATAGAGAGTCGTCAAACGACCTAACTGTTCATTAGGAGAATACATAATCTTTCTTACTCTTACCAGCAAAGTAACAAATCCTTGAATGAAATTTTGTTCAAAACTTTGGCCAACTAGCCGCCTAAACCTCCATAGTGATGATATCTTTCACTCACTTTTTGTTGATGAAAAAAGGGGAGAAAGAAAAGGTTTTGATTTATTTTTTATCTTTCGCGTTTTTGAGTTGATTGCTAATTTTTTTTTTCATTAAGTTTGAGTCTTGACTGCTTATTTATTTTGATTTGGTCTTTAATATAAAATAATTATTCATGCTGAAATTAATTATAATTTTCTCATCATAAAAAAGGAAGAGATATTTTAAAACATTCCTTATGAGCAGCAATTTTAATACCAACTGATTTTATATTCTTTGAATTATATTTTAAATACCTTTAAATTATTTATATTCCACAATTTGAGTTTAAACTCTATTTAACCCACCATTTTTGAATCAACTGCACCTTTATTTTTTAACATTGAGTCTTGATGTATTAGAATCTTTATTTATTAGTCTCGTTATTCTCTTTTGTCTTATTCTCTTGTAGATATTGCAAATGACAACTTTGGCTTTAATAAAATCTTCATGTCTTTATAACATATTTAACTCCTTTAAATTTTTTCCTTCATTGCAACAATACTTTATATGTAATTTACTCTTCTTTATTGGATTTGTAGCTCTCAAAGGATTAATCAATTCTCCTTTAATTTATTGTTCTACAAAGCTTCAACAATTTTGTAGACGATAGAAATGGAAACATTTTGCTTTGGTGAGTCATCACATCTTTCAATGTTGTAATTCATTCTGGAAATAATTCGATCAAGCATTGAATGAGAATCAATCATTATTTAAACGTTTGTATTTATCTTTGGGTTTAAATATAAAAAATTTCTAATCCAGAAATTTCAACATTAATGTCTCTTTTAAAAGTTTGTAAGTTTGCATAATTTTTTTAACGTTGAAGCAAATCAGACTTGAATAAAATCCAATTATTTTCAAATATAATCTTAAGTAACAATGAAATATCTAATCAACATATTTTGATTTCATGTTGATTTATACTTTGAAAAGACATTTCAAAATTATTTGGAAAATATTTGAGAGCAATATAAAACACAAGTATTAAGTTTAGAAACTTCCTTATGTGAATAAAAGACGTTAATCATTTCATCTAATGAGTTCTAAGATTGGTTTCGTCTATCTCAAAGATTGACTAGATCATTTGATGTTCTTTGGTCTTTAGTCTTTCGTCTAGTATATCTTTCTAGTACAAACAATTGCTTTAGATTTGTTTGATAATCTTTGTAATGTAGAATCATTTTTCCAACATATCCTAATGATATTGTCCAATTCATTGTTCATCAAGGATACCTTCCACTGTTTTGTGATTGTCTAGTATTAATAAATATTCTAAATATATATTTCTTGATGAGTTCATCTATCTAGAAATTTATTATTTTTAGACCATGGTCTTATCTTGATTATCCGTCTAACACATTGATTCTTCTACTTCGTTTGGCTAGAGTGACCAGTGAGAGTTTAGCATTCAGATATCGTCTAGTATGTTTTAGCTCAATTAGTGAAATCATCTTGGAATGTGCATTTGGTCTTGTATGCTAACAATATAATTTGTATGGTAGTCCTACTTCTTCGTCCAATGTGTCATCTACATGCTTATTTACTCGTTAGACTTTTTTACATGTCTTATAGTATTTGTTATCATCAAAACTATCATCTAAGGGATTATGTCATATCATCTAGTGACTTAACAAAAATAACCTTACACCAAGAATGTCAAAATCAACAGAAGTAGTGCATTTTTTTAAAATCAATTTTGACATGTTTGACTTAAAAGAATATTTTTTATGTCGATTATGTGATTGCTGTCCGATGTAAAATTGTATTCTTATGTCGATTATGGTCATAATCGACGTTAAAAATGAGATTTTACGTTGATTTTGGGTCTTGTATTTGGGTCAACAAGTAGACTAGATTGTCTTGAAATTTTGAGTTAAAAACCCTAAGCCTAAGAGAGATAGAAGAAACACCTAGGGTTAATGCCTAGGGTTTATGTGGCACTTGTCTTAGGACCTGTGTGACACCTTTGTAAGAGCTTATCTGGAACCTACATGCTTTCCATGCCACTTGCCACATGTCATTCTATGTATGGAGAATATTATATCAAATCCTAGCTTGACATGTGTCATTATCTTACTAGAGAGACTTAGGGTTAGGGTATGAGAAGGGTTAGGTCTTGGACTTCCCTTAGCCTATAAATAGGGACCTTGTACACTTTATTTTTCAGCTTGAATGAATAAGAACTGTAGTATTGCAAAAATTTCCTCTTCTTGTTTCAGAGCTCTCCTCAGAGTAGTCTTCATTTTCAAGACTCTACTCTAGCATTGTCCTTAGCATTTAGCCTAACCTCACACTCAATTCATTTTATCTTCCACTTTTACACGTCCAAACATTAAGTCCAATTCAATTTTTCTACTGCATCCTCTTCAATCCACGTCAAAACATCAAGCAACCATGGAAGGACCAAGTTGACACATTGAATCCAAGCTAGGAATAGCGTCATTTGGAATCAAAGCTCAGGTTCTTCAATAGATAAGTGCTTCTTTCAATTTTTTTTCATCAAATCATGTTGTTCATATATTGTTTGCATGTTTTGAACTTTTTTCCACTGTTTAAAATGTTTTTTTGTTAACCTTAATTGATTAAAATACTTTGTTCTACCTTGAACCGTTTAAGACTCATCAACTACGAGTATTGTGTTGTTTCACCACTTATGTTGTGTTCTTGAATTTTTGTTGATTTTGTTCGGTTGAATCCTTTTGATTTTAGGTGTTTTACAACTTTCTATATTATTGTTATGTCTAAGTCATGTGCATCCAATTATTTCATGAAGTCTATGTTTAGAAACTAGTTCATAAGGTGTTTGCTGAAATGATTGTCATATGTTTACTAAGTGTTTCATAAAATGTCTTGTGTAAACTGACTTGTGTGAAGCTTTGAGTGTTTTCTTTTTTGATTTTTGAGTTCTGAAAATTGCTATTAGATAATTACTAAGTTTCTTAGAGTTAGCTTTCTATTATGTCTTAATGTTATGTCCAAATTCATTGGATTCCTATAGGTTCTTAAATTTCCGAAACTGTTTGTAACGTGATGAGTATGTACAGATGAAACGCAGACCCAAATAAGAGCTTATTTGCTATTATTTTATTATATTAATTTTTTTAAAATTAAAAGAAGATGAAAATGTTTTAAAATTGATTTTAAATATGAAAAACAAATTAAAGTGCCTTTCATATAAATATCAAAATCATATTTTATAACATGTTGTGCTTTAACGTTCAAATTTGTTCATAATGGAAATTATTCAGATTCTTATAGAATATTTAAATATGATTAATTGACTTGTTTCTATATCTGAAAAACAAATTAAAGTGTCTCTCACATAAATATCAAAATCAAATTTTATATCGTGTCATGCTTTAACATTCAAATTTGTTCATAATGAAAATTATTCAAATTCTTATAGAATATTTAAATGTGATTAATTCTTTTAAATCAAAGATATCTTGTGCTGTTTAAATTATTTCTATATGCAGATAAAGTCCATCTTAATGCAAAATCAAGAATAGAAGTTGTTCTTCTAACGACTAGTTTCAACTATTAGATGGTCAAGATTTTCCCTTTCAAGCATCCCAACGGCTAGTTTCTAAAAAGTTACATATAGAGAAACAATCTCAAGTTGAAGAACACATGAAGAAAAAAAAAGAGAAATACATTACACAATACATTGAGGAAATAGAGGAATCTACTGAGTGTTTATTGTAAATCTGCTATTAAGATCATCTAAAGTTTTGGGTTTGCCAAACCATTGTGTAATTCTTCACCACTATGAAGTAAACCCTTGTGAGCTTTCATTTTTCTCTCTTTTGAGAGTGTTTCTTTAAATCTTGAGTGGTCTTGATCTCAAGGGGAGATTGGGACTAGTGTATAACTTGGAGAGGTTTGTCTACTCGTTATAACCTGGAGAGGTTTGTGTACTTGTTATAACCTGAAGAGGTTTGTGTACCCGTTGTAACCTGGAGAGATTTGTGTACTCGTTGTAACTATTTACTAAATAGTGGAACCTCTTGAATGGTTTGTTCAAGGGAGAACTGGACATAACCCAAGAGATTAGGGTGAACCAGTATAAAACTGCTTCATCTATGCTTATATATTCTTGCCTTGTACAATCTTGCTTAGTTGTTTTTGTTTACAGCAAATTGAGTTTAGGCTCCATTCAACCCCCGCTTTTGGAGTCAACTGTTCCTATAGTTGGTATCACAGCTAACCTCAAGGGTTAGTTCTTTGCAGGACTTTAGGCATGATCCTACTAGAACTCAATGGACGGAGACGAACTACACGTGGGTTGACCACCCTGGTTCAATGGTCAAAATTATGAGCTTTGGAAGATGAGGATGATTGGCATCATCCAATATAATCGTACAGAGTTAATTAATATTATTAAAAATGGCTTACCTACATTGATTGATAAATCAGGAGAATTGCTTCATTTTTGAATCTATGACTGTGAAGGAAAAGCGCGCATGTTAAAATAATGCTAAAGTTAGGCATATTATAATGTGTGCTTTATCTGAGGAAGAAATGTCAAAGGTGCATGCCATGGTCAGCACTAAGGAGATGTGGGATACACTTGCTCTGACATATGAAGGTTCAAAATAGGTAAAAAGAAATAAATTGACTATGCTTAAACGTCAATATGAAATGTTTGCTATAGAAGATCATGAATCTATACAATCTATGGTTTCTCATTTGCAAGTTATCCTAAATAGTCTAAGATCCTTGGGGTCAACTGTTAGTCAATATGAAATCAATGTTAAAATTCTTAGAATTTTACCTGATAACTGGAGAGCCCAAGAAATTGCTCTCAGAACTTCTAAAGATCTTGAGGCCATGCCTCTCGAGGAATTGGTAGGTATTCTTACTATATATAAGCAGGTCATACAGAATGATGCCGGTTCAACAAAAGGGAAAAGTTTGGGTTTGAAATCATCTTAGAAAAATGTAAAGAATGTCCCATCCAAAGCCCTAGAAGCTATTGATGATATCTCTGAAATCATCTCAAAATTGGATTCTGATGAAGATGATCAGATCCTGTTGCTAACCATCAAGCTGAGATGTCTAGTCAAAAAGAGAGGAAACTACAAAAGCAGTAGGTTCAAATCCAAAGAAGGAAAAGAAATTAAAGACAAGATTGTATGCTATGGATGTAAGAAGCCAAGACACTTCAAATCAGAATGTCCTGATCGGGTTGAAGAAAAAGAAGAGAGAAAAAAGAAGAAGAAATTCTCCAAAAAGAAGAAGAGTCTTATGTCAACCTGGGAGGATTGGGACTCATCTAGTTTTGATTCTGAAGAGGAGGCAAACATAGGTCTATGGCTAATGTGGCAAATAACTTTGTCAGATGACTCAAATAATGAGGTAGACTTTACTGATATTGATAGTTTACATTTAGCTTATCACGAAACAGTATCTAATAATGGTATGATTGCATCTGCATATAAAACCATGAAAAGAAATTATAAAAATGCTTGCAAAGAAATTGAATTAATGCAACAAGAGAAAGCTAGACTAAATGATATTTATCTAAAAATCACAGAGCTTCTCCAACGAAAAGAAAAATTATGTAATGAAAATAGGAACCTTAAAAGGGACTTTGTAATTCAAAACACACATCTCAAAAACTTGGAAAAAGAACTTGTGTTAATTAGAAAAAAAAAATAGGAAAAAGGTTTACTGAATCAAATGAGATAAACATTGATGATATTATAACTGAAAATTTTACTCTTAGAAAAGTTTTATCTCATTCAAATACAAATGAAAAATTTCTAAATATGTTGATAAAAAGTTCTAGGAAGTCTCATGATAAGAAAGTAATAGGTTGTGATTAAAATAATACACCATCTAGTTCTTCCATTGTATATCCTATTTGTACAAAAACCTTCAAGAATAAATTTTGGAGGAAAACTAACATGAAAGGACCCAAAACAGTGTGGATACCAAAAGAGAAAATTTTTCCTCTTACAGATATATTAAATCCAAAAATGAAGACTCAAATATTGGAATTGGGAAAATGGATGCTCACTATTCATAAAGGTAAAAAAGTCTACATTCCCAGAATTGAGAGACAAGAGACAAAGATGAATGAGATTTGTTGGGACTAGTCAGATATAGATGAGACATTCACATTCTACTAACAAAGGTTCATCTAAGATTAGATGGTTTGTCCCGTCTATGAGATAAGCATTCTTTTTAGTTTGCATTTGTTAGTCTAAATCTTTTACACATTAGACGGTTTAATAGAGTTTACATGTATTTGATGATATGTGACTGTCTAGGCACGATGTCATATTTTTTGCATAATTTTTAAAATTTTGATTTACACTCAATTGATTTCTTCAATTTTTTTATTTATTTATAAAACAAGTGTGTGTTTTTAGCACACTGAAATTAAACATCATTTCATAAGAGATCATGTTCAAAAGGATAGTATTGATTTGTAATTTGTCTCAACTGATGAACAATTAGCAAATATTTTTGTAAAACCCCTTGTTGAAAAACATTTAAATATTTAAAAGAACTTTTGGGTATGATATTAATTGAATGATGGAAAATGTCAATTGGCTTAAGCTCATTGCATCAAATATTTCATTTAATTTTATCTGCATCTATATACGTTACTTTTAATGTATGATTCAAGTTTTCAAAATCACATTTTTCTCATTTTCAAAAATTATTTAGGCAGATTCAAGTCTAAACAGGATATATTGATTTACAATATTTATAAATATATATAAGTATATAAGTATATATATATATATATATATTTTTTTTTTTTTTCAAAGTCTGGTGAAAATATTTTTTCTTTTCTTAGTTAATTCATGTTATACATTTTCTAATTTTAAGAGTTTGAGCTGTAATTTTCCTTTACAATATTTAGAGACCTAGAAAGCTTTAATTGGTTTTCTTTTCTCACCGAAGTTCTTGTGTTATTTAAACCCAAAATTTACATTAGATGGACTTCCCAAAAATCTAAAATAATATTGTTCTCTCACCTATTAATTGATAAGTGTGTACAACAACCATATGATTTATGTGTTAAAAATCAAGGTTAGTGAGCTAGAGTTTGAAGTCATCCTTATTATCCAAAATTCTCTATCCCAAACACCTAACCACTTAGAATTTTTATCAGCACCTCCCTACACCAGTGATGATTTCTTAAATTAACTACTTTTCGTGATGATAAAAAGGGGGAGAAAGAGAAAATAAGGCAAATAATTAAGAAAATGATCAAATCTATTTTTGCAAATAATTTGAATACTCTTGTGTTTGTTTTACAATTCTATTTTTATGCAATTGTGCATTTCCATGTTTTTCATCAAATAAAATCTTCCACTGTTTAATCTCTTGATATTTTTGCATTTATTTGTTCTTAAGGCTTGTAGTTTTCATCAAATAAAGGGGAAGATTGTTGAATCATTAGACGATCCAAAGTTCCTTTAGATGATATAATCATCTAATAAAGTTTTGATGATAACAATACTCCAAGTATGTGTTTGTATTTGATGATTTTACATGTCTATTACAGTAATATTCATAGATATCTAATCATGATGAGTATGTACTGCAGACCCAAATAAGTGTTTATTTGCTATTATTTTAATATATTAATTTTGTTTAAAATTAAAAGAAAACAAAAATATTTTAAAATTATTTTTAAATACAAAAAACAAATTAAAGTGCCTTTCACATAAATATCAAAATCATATTTTATATCATGTTGTGCTTTAGCGTTCAAATTTGTTCATAATAGAAATTATTCAAATTCTTATGAAATATTTAAATGTAATTAATTGATTTGTTTCTAAATCTGAAAAAAAAAATTAAAGTATGTTTCACATAAATATCAAAATCAGATTCTATATTGTGTTGTGCTTTAACATTTGAATTTGTTCATAATGAAAATTATTCAAATTCTTAAGGAATATTTAAATGTGATTAATCTTTCAAAGTAAAGATATATTGTGTTGTTTACATTATTACTATATGCAGATAAACTTTGTCTTAGTGTAGAATCAAGAGTAGAAGTTGTTCTTCTAACAACCAGTTTCAACAATTAGATGGTCAAGATTGCCCCTTTCAAACATCCCAACGGCTAGTTTCTAAAAAGTTACATATAGAGAAACAATCTCAAGGTGAAGAACACAAGAAGAAGGGAAAAGAGAAATACATCACAAATACATTGAAGAAATAGAACAATCTACTGAGTGTCTATTGTAAATCTGCTATTGAGAGCATCTAAAGTTTTGGGTTGTGCGAAACCATTGTGTAATTCTTTACCATTGTGAAGTAAACCCTTGTTAGCTTTCATTGTTCTCTATTTTGAGAGTATTTATTTAAATCTTGAGTGGTCTTGATCTCAAGGGGAGATTGGGACTGGTATTACCTAGAGAGGTGGAGGGGTTTGTGTACTCGTTATAATTTGGAAAGGTTTGGGTACTCGTTATAATTTGGAGAGGTTTGTGTACTCATTGTAACCTGGAGAGGGTTGTATTCTCGTTGTAACCTGGAGAGATTTGTATACCCGTTGTAACTATTTACTGAATAGTGGAACCTCTTGAACAATTTGTTTAAGGGGGAGAAATGGATGTAGCCCAAGAGATTAGGGTGAACCAGTATAAAACTGCTTCATCTATGCTTATATATTCTACCTTGGACAATCTTGTTTTGTGGTTTTTTGTTTACAGCGAATTGAGTTTAGGCTCCATTCAACCCCCCTTCTAGAGCCAGCTGTTCTTATAGATTTCGTATACAAATTCCATCTCAAACAGTTTTGAGTCTGAGGTGGAATTAGAACTTTTGATTTTTTTTAATTTTCGTTTTTGAGATTTGTACTTGTTATTAGATCGTTAACAAGTTCTTAGAATTAGGTTTCTATGAAATTTTGTTGAAATATTTAGTTTTGAATTTTTTTTCGAAAATTCTCGTGGTGCAACAAGAAAATCCAGTGGTGTGCATATCAATCTTGTTTTGTTTTTGAAATTTGAAGATATTCTTATTGCTCCTTCATCTGTGTTAATTTTCTATTTGATTTCTGGTGTGTTATTTTGCGAATCAAGTTTTGAAGATTAGGTCAACAATGTTTGAAGGTTTGTTCATCCTGAAACGGTGCAAGTGTGAGTAGTGTTGGTCGTGAAATTCACACCGGTGCCTTCGGCAGATGTGATGAATCAACATGAATTTTGTGGAGCTGTATCATCTGTGGTGATTTTTCAGTTTAACAAATGCAGAGACATGATTCACGCTCTATTTTGTATTCATCCGATAGAGGATTGATCGCGACCAAAGCGAATTTACTGTAGATTTATTTGAAGCGGTGCAAGTTTCAAAAAGTTATTAGTGTTGAAGTAGAAGATTCCTTTGAAGGGATGCTATTAACAAATAGAATCAAGGTCTGATAGAGAGAATAAGCCGGAAACAATCAAAGTAGAATCAATTTGTGATAGAAAGAATAATCAGGAGACAATCAATATTAATGGGTAGTATCTTTCATGTGTATTAGGAGTATATTCTGTCATATCATTTTTTTCTTTTATTAAGATCTTAATTCTAGGATGCTAAGTTAGGAAAGAATTGGTATGATTCTACTATTTTGTGTATATATGTACCGCTGCTATGAAGGAATGAAGCAGGTTGAATAAAATATTTCTTTATGGTATCAGAGCACAAAGCTCTGATACCCGACAACTACAAAACAATGACAACGGTGCACAACCATGGCAGCCGAACTAGAAAAGAATAATGTCAGCAAACCAGAGCATGAAGAAGGAGGTGCTAAGAAGACCTACTCGCCATATGATCTCAACACGAGTAACAATCCCAGAAATATTATCACGCAAGTCCAATTGCACGGTAAAAATTACGAGGAATGGGCAAGAGCAGTGAAGGTCTCGCTTCGTGCCCGGAGGAAATGGGGATTCATCGATGGAACACACATCCAACCGAAGGATGAGGCACCCGATCTCGAAGACTGGTGGACCGTGCAATCCATGATCGTCTCTTGGATTCTAAACACCATTGAACCAAGCTTACGATCCACAGTTGCTTATGCTGAGACTGCACATGACTTGTGGGAAGACATTAAAGAAAGATTCTCGGTTGTGAATGGACCTAGAATTCAGCAACTAAGGTCTGATTTGTCAAGATACAAGCAAGAAGGAATGACGGTGGAAACTTACTTTGGAAAATTGAAGGTTCTTTGGGATGAGTTCGCTAACAGTGACAAAATTCCATCTTGTATGTGTGGTGGATGCAAGTGTGGGATTGGGGCACAATTGGAAAAATGAAGGGACGAGGAGAAGGTTCATCAATTCCTTATGGGATTGGATGACGCAAGTTACGACACAGTGAGATCAAACATTATGGCCTCGGACCCATTGTCGTCTCTGAATTGCGTATACGCATTGCTGGTACAAGAAGAAGGAGTGAGAATGATGGCCAAATCAACAGAAGAAAGGGGGTTGGTCGTGGGTCTTGCGATGTAAGCTAATTACAAAGAAAAAGGGTGCGGAAATGCTGTAGAAAAAACAATGACGTGCGCTCATTACGGTAAAAATGGTCACGATATAAAAGGATGCTTCCAACTGGTCAGACATCCCGAATGGTGGGGTGATAGACCAAAAAGTGAAGGAAAATGGAATGGGAGAGGACATCAAGGGATGCGGAACAGAGGAAATTCAGCACGTGCAAATGTAGCACACGCTAGTGGAAGCAACAACCAAGCCAACAATGAAGACAAGAAACTTGATATGGCAAGTCTGAGCAATGAACAATGGAAGGTACTGGTTGATATAACCAGCAAGCAAAAATCAAACGATTCAGAGAAAATGACTGGTAAGAACATTTGAGATTTGTGGATTATTGACAGTGGGGCATCCAATCATATGACCGGATCTTAGGAAAATTTGTGTGAAAGGGAAACTATACAAGGGTGCCCTGTGGGGTTGCCTGATGGTGAACGTGTTCTAGCTTGCAAGCAAGGAATGATGATTCTTGAAGGAGGACTTGAATTGAAAAATGTTCTTTATGTTCCCAAATTAAAATGCAATTTACTTTTAGTACCTCAATTGACGGATGAAGAAAATTGTGTTGTAAAATTCACTGATAAATTGTGTATTATGCAGGACTGTACTTCAAGGACGCTGATTGGAGCAGGTGAACGAAAAGATGGGCTCTATTGGTATCGTGGGGTACGCAAGGCTCAAGCTTGTCATGTCAGAATGGAAAATCAACTAGCACTTTGGCACCAGAGATTAGGACATTCGTCATTTAAAATTGTGTAAATGCTTCCTGATATAAGTGGGAAATGTACTAGTGATGAGTTGAATAAATTTTGCAAAATTTGTGAAAAATCGAAACAAACAAGAGACAAGTTTTCCTTAAGTGATCATGAAGCTCTAAATATTTTTTATTTAATTCATTGTGACTTGTGGGGTCCTTATAAAACTCCATCATCCTGTGGTGCTTCATATTTTTTGACAATTGTGGATGATTGCTCACGGGCAGTTTGGATCTATTTGTTAAAGGAAAAACAGAGGTATTAGTGACTTTAAAAAATTTTTTCACACTCATCGAATGACAATACAACAAGGGTGTTAAAATGGTTCGTTCTGACAATGGAACCGAATTCATGTGTCTAAAACAGTATTTCATGCAACAGGGTATCTGTTAAAGTAAGTATTTGGCCTAAGTTCAAGGGGGGGGGGGTGAATTGAACCCTTTTTGATTCTTTTCAAAATGAGAATACAA
>Ga0099825_1008009_pt1 | contig 12676 bp, 6 predicted proteins | sample SiratroredBW_FD_76838 | JGI IMG/M metagenome (GOLD analysis project Ga0099825, IMG submission 76838) | Root nodule microbial communities of legume samples collected from California, USA - Siratro red BW | ecosystem: Host-associated > Plants > Roots > Nodule | place: USA: California | collected...
ACCAAAACCAAACCTAATCGGGTTCAGTGGCGAACGGTGTCGTTTGCTTCCCCCTATCGTTCGTATTCACTTTGCCATTGACATTGACAACGATTCCAACTACAGACCACTAAAGTGAAAAATTTCTCAGTCACAAAAAATTTCTTAACTCTTTTTCTCCTTGTCTCTTTTTCCCTTCGTTTTGTCACTCTGCAAATCCATTTCCCAGGTACACACGGATTCATTCTTACATTTGATTTGAGCGTTTCATTCCCCTAACTTCGTTTTAGAGAATTGTGGGTTTTCTTCAAAATGTGTTTTTTCTCAATAAAAAGCATGCTTTCACACTCTTATGTTGTTTTGTTGTTATCCCTTTAATTTGTTCTGCTTAGCTGTGAAATCTGTGTGATGATTAGGAGGTTTCTGAAATGATAACGTTAAGTTCTTTCTCACCTCAGAAATGAGCTTGGGAATGCGCTTGGGTGATTGTGGTACTATGGTGTGCTGGGATTTCCTTCGTCACCCGAAAAATATATTTTTGTTTTCTGATTTGCTTTGAAAAATAATGATAAAAACACTCAATTTTTAGGTTAGTAAGTTCTGTTTTAAAAACTTGTGAATAGAATTACTGTTGATTTGTCTGCTGATTTTTAAAATTCCTTTATCTTTTTGGTTGTGAATTTAAGAGAATATTTGTTGGATAATGCATGAAAATGACATGAAAGTAAGAATTAGAGCTGGTTTGATACTGAGTATCATCAATGAAGTGGGTTTATAGACAGCTTATAATTTTAATCTAACATTTGTTGAATTCTTTAAAGCATGAACTAGCCATTTAGTTTCAAGTAGTTTGCTAGAGGTGTTTTGAGAAGTGAAAACCTTACTTGAGAGGCTGTTTCTTTGATATTGGTTCAAGATGCTGCTTGAGCCTTGCTAATGTATGTTAACTGTAGATTTGATAGTGATGTTTGGTGTCGAAGTTCAAGTATGAGTTTTTTAGCATAATCCTGTGAATGTTCCTACAACAATTCAGGCGAAGATAGGTGTAAATATCTTTTAATTTATTATTTGTTTGGTTCTCTGAAAATAAAAAGGGTGGGTGGGTATCATACGCTAGTTTTTTACTTTAAATTTAGAACGTTTCTGTGATGATGGTTCACTAATTCTTAATGTTCAATTGTCCATAGAAATTAATACAAGAGCTTGAGTGAAACAGATAACTTAGAAAGTACTTCTTAGGAAGAATTACACAATTCTACACTATTACAAGTTTATGAAGTTAAACAATTATATTTTGTATGCATTTGGTATGTCTGCACGAAGCTATGGTGTTGACTTCAATCACAAAATTTTAAGTAGAAAATGAAGTTGGAGAAAGTCTATTATTTGCTTCAATTTATGTAGGCTTAACATATACAATATGCTAATGCTTGTGTTTTTTGGCCATGCTTAATATTGGAATAGTATATATTTGTCTACCCTTCATTTCTATTTTGTCATCTGCTGCAGTTATTGATTTCTTATCCTTAACTTTGCAGCTTTCATTTTGAATTTGAGACATACCAAATCAACTATCAAGTTCACACCTATTTTAACTTACTGGTTGAAATTTTGTGATAGAGATCTTTGTAACTCTGCAAATTCTCCCATGGATCTTGTGCATTTGAATCATGTTGCTCGAGTACCAACATCCTGATTGAAGAATTCCTTTGACAGGTGGAAATATTAAGTGGTTATTTGGGTTTGAAGTTTATTTTTAAAATCAGGAATCCTTTGCACCATTAAAAAACTTCAAGCGTCCCTGTTTGCTTTTCAAATTGTTGTCAGATGTCAGAAACTGACTTGGCAGTTATTAAACCTGAGGTATGCTGCTACCTTGTGTATAAGGGAATATATATTTTTTCTTCAACCATTTAAGTTGTGCTGCCTGTTTGCTTTTGGTTGAATTGTCAACCTATTCCTTTGACCTTTATTTATTAGATATCTTCTATACCGTTTGTTAATCCATTTCTAGTTTTCCTGTAATATTCAATACATTATTAAAATTACTCTTTTCAATAATTTCAATAGGTTTAGTAACCGAGTTTCTGTAGTCTATATATGGATGCTGTAAAAGCTCGTAACTTGTTCAAAATAATCAATACGGAGGTTCTTTTCTCTTTAAGTTTTTGTTTTTTTGCAAAACATACATGCCCTTTTTATAAGTTAACTGCTATACACAGCTGAATCCCAACACCCTCTCAAATATTGCATCTGAAACTGTGTTTATTTGATGTGAAATTGATTATGTGAATACTAGCTGCCTTTGAGTTTTCAGTTTTAATGAGTTGTTTTAGCATTGAAATGATTGTCTGGTGTAGTTTTCTCCTCATTCTCTTTGACAGTGGAGATTGTAAGGGGTTGTGGATTCAAAAATTGAACAGTCGGTGCATGCATCACCCATCAATTAAATAACAGGGAGTTTCAGGGGTGAATCTCTCTTTGTAGATATTTTTTTAAACCATTAGGTATTCTTTGAAAGCATTCGTCTTGCATGCGGCTCATTCAATTCTGTGCATTATCTTCTCCTTGAATCACTGAATTAACTTAGTTTAGACAGGTAATCTCTTTAATAGCTTTTGTATTCCAATTTTCTATTATTTATTTATGTTTAGTTGCGTACTTTTCTTGTCTGGAGGATAAAAATGGTATTCTTTAATTTACACCAGTTAAACTTCCCTACCAGAGCATCAAAACCTGGCATTGGTTACTTTCTTAGGTTGAGACTGAAACTTTTCTGATACTTGTTTGTATTTTCAGATGATGAAGCCTTATGTCTGGCTTCAGACTTCAGACGATTCAATCCAACAAGTGGAACAAGAAATTGCAATGTTTTGCCCACTTATATGTCAAGAAATAATAGCAAAAGGCATGGGATCTTCCAAGAATTGTGCAATATGTCTTCCACAACAAGTCAGTCCTGCCATGTTGAGCTTAATTCTTGATTATTGTCGTTTTCATCAAGTACCAGGCCGGTCAAACAAGGTTTGACTGTTTTTTTACAATGCTCTTACTTAGTTACTATCTTTATACCTGACAAGACAATTCCCTGTCTGAATTAAATGTGAAGAATGTTTGACTTAGGGATTGTTCTTTTCTATAGGAACGTAAATCTTATGATGAGAAATTTGTTAGGATAGACACAGAGAGGCTTTGTGAGTTGACATCTGCAGCAGACAGCCTTCAGTTAAAACCGTTGGTTGATCTAACCAGCCGTGCACTTGCTCGAATAATTGAAGGGAAGACGCCAGAGGAGATACGTGATATATTTCATTTACCTGATGATCTTACAGAGGTGTCTGGTGCTTGTGAGAACTCTGTATGCCAATTATATCTTCTTGGATTTTCTATTTTCATTTCTCACACATTCTTTTGATCCAGGAAGAAAAGTTGGAGCCATTGAGAAATATAACTGCTGACCCAAGGATCAGACTTTTGAACCGTTTGTATGCCAAAAAGAGAAAAGAACTAAAAGAGCGCGAAAGGTTAAAGGTGCCACCAAATTGTTTCTTTATCTTCAATACATTTTATGTCATGCTGTCAATGTCACTTGTAGCCCTTGTTCCTTGTGGTTAAATAACTTTTTGGTACCTCCAAAATTGGCCCATATTTAGAGTGGTGCTCCAAATTTTCAGTGTTTTTGAGACCCAACATTTAGTGAATATGTTAATTTGGTCCTAACAGTTACTGTATTACTTTTGAATTAATGGCGTTAACATGTTAATTTTAGCAATGTAATGTCACATGTCAACATACCTGCAAATATTTGATTAGGATGATTACATGCCAACACTGTTAATTTAAAAGTAACAAAGCTGATGTCAGGACCTAATTAACATATTCATTTAATGTTTGGCGTAAAAACGCTGAAAAGTTTTGGAAGTACCAAAAACTTGTTTAACCCTATTTTTTAATTAGGTAGTTGTGTTTGAACTTTTATTTCAGAACTCTGCTGATCAGTGTTGCCAGTGGTTTATTGCATTAACTTCCTTGTTTTATGAGATTGCATAATATCATTTTTGATGCAAGGTAGCAATGTTGGAGAAAATTTAAATTTATTTTGAAGAGAAAATTTATGTTTTAAAAACATTTTTGGTTCTTATACTTTACCTTGATTTGGGTATGATCCTTATATTTTAAAAGTTTGGTTTTTGATCCTTCTAGTTTTACTAGTTTAGGTTTTGGTACCTATTACTTTATCTTTAGGTGTTACTCTAATATATCAAACATTGATTGAAATAGTGTATCTTGTAGGGCAGGTGTTTTGGCATATTGCTATTAGTATGAACTGTAACCTAAATTTTGAAAATATAGACCTAAAACTACACTTTCGAAGTATAGGGACTTAAATCAAAACTGAAGTAAAATTATAGGGATTAAAGTTGTATTTAAACCCAAAATTATAACGAGAAGGGACAATGAACAATCATCATCAGCTAAAAATCTGTGCAGTGATGCTCAAACCAAACCAGTTGCCTTATCTTGCCCCATACTTAGTGTTGTGCCATGATAGCTTAAAATTTAAAAGTATTGATGTTACTCTCCAAACAAATCCATAGAAGTGAGCATAGGTTGCATAGTGTGACAGAATTTTTGCCTCTACTAAAGCTATGAAAGATGATGAGTAACATGTTATTTGTTTCTTCTATTTCAAAGATGAACCACTAACCATTGACAACACTGGTGGTGCTTGTGTTCTTGCTTCATTTTTATTCCTAAATTGTAGATAAGTTTGATTTAAATCTGTTTTCATATTTCAGAATGTTGAAGTTGAAGAAGAACACGTGGATGATCGTTCAGTTGACGACTTATTGTCTTTTATCAATGGAAATGATGGAGGTAAATTGAACATATTAATCCTTCTTATCTTTTGTTTTTGTCTATTGATTGATTAAATGTATACTTATCTCATTCCTAATTGGTTTGAACCTCATTGGTCATAAGTAGGCCCTTGTGAACCATTAGATGTGCTTATGAATTGGTTTGGGCATTATCCAATTGGGCATACGTTTCTTCATGTTGACAATGTAATTCTGAATGCTAGGATGCACAGATGTTAAGTATGGGTGGTCTGTCGTGTAGGTAAATATGATGGCACTCTATATTTGAGAATATCTGGGCAGCATTTAGATGATAAATTATCGCTACTCCAACCAAGTTTATGACAGCCAAACTGAAGTAGTATTGCCAAGAAGACTGATAACATCTGTCTCCTTTTCTGTATGAGCATGACTAGCATCTTTTAACCTTCAACTAAATTTCTTGTAAATTCATATAAGAAATACTTAAACATGGCTTCAAACTTTGACTTCTTAAGTTTATGAAATTGCTTTGAATATGGTGAATTTCTGTGAATATTGTTTTGAAATAATTTTAATCAGAAAAACAAATAAGTAAAGTTATCTACAGACAGAATTAACTTTTTTCCTTATAGGTGTATTTTTTATTTTCTTAGTGCCAAATTTCGTTAATGTTGTGAAAGTGCACATATTTTGTCACATCATTTAGGACGAGAATATTTTTATGATTTTTGGTATTTGTAGTTACTAATTACTTTTTGAAATTATTTTGAGACGCTTTTAGGGAGGAACTGTTTGAGAGCTATAGCCCTTTTATATTTTTCTTTAGTTCCCCTTTTGAATTTCTTACTGGAGGTGAAGAATTTTGTCACAGATCCAAAGGGAGTTAAAACTTCAAAGAATAAAAAGAAGAACCGGAGGAAAAAAGAACAACAGAAGAACTCTTCTTTGAAGGAGGCATCTGAACTGCACAAGAAGGTTGTTTTAAATGTTCTGCTGTATAGCACTATGTCAATTTTGAATGAACAAGGTTATGGTCTGCTCAGCAAAATGTTGAAGTGTTTATTTTATTGCCTTCTTTTTTCGTACAATAGGAGGTAAATGGTCATGATATCAGACACCAAAGTTCTGAAGCTGAGAGAATTAGTGAGACCTCCTATTTACACTATGCAGAAGATGATGCTTTTACTCCTAAGCCTGAGTTTGATGATGGTGATATAGATGATGAGATTGATCCTGCTTTAAAGGAAAAAATTGACAGGTGGGATTGTTTTCAGACTGAATGTTTTATACTGAATTATTTTAAAATCTATTGTATTTTATGGCTGGTATTATTGTCCCTGGGCATATTTGCTCATTCTGCCTAGTCAGCCGCATTGCTGAATGTCTTATATGAACTATTGCATATACAGAGGACAAGGCTGCAGAATGATTGATCTTTTTCCTTATCTCTTTTTTGGTTTTCAAGGAATGTAATAGGAAGAAGCTCAATTTAGAAAAGCCTTTTAAGGTCTACACCCATACGCCAAAAAGGATTTGTGTCTATTCAGCTATTTCATGCAGAGGGAAGTTAATTAAAGGATGTTATAGGTAGGAAATCTGGATTGGGGGGGAAGGAATCATGGAATTGGTAATTGATTGGAGTTCAGACACCTTCTGATTTCGGGGACCATTGCTCTTATTCATCCTTTTATTTTCCTTTGCTTTTTGAATACAAATCATGCCATACTCAATTAGGAATTATCATATCGTTGGTGCCTTCATTGAGGGATTTTGCACTTAGCGTATGCAAACAAGGACGACATCTCAAAGTAATGGTGAGTCCAAAATCGTTGGCATCAAATTCCTCATCCACTCTCATGATACGACCATGAAAGAACATTCTACTTAATTGAGGTCCTCGTTAATGAATCTTACTGATATTATTAAATCCCATTGCCTCTTTGTGCTGTGTGAAAACATTCCTCACTCTACTCTGGCTCGATTTCCTCAATTCATACTTCCACCTATCATGGCAACTAGAGAGATTCGACGGCCATGGTTCCACAGTGGTGGAATGGCTGATCTTTTGCAGTCCCTGCCAGTGGAAGAAGCATCAAGTTAGCTTGCTACTTCCATTCAAAATAAATTTCCCACTTTCTGCCTCGAGGACAAGGCAGATTTTAGAGAGGGTGTTATTTATAGGAATCGGATCAATTTGGAGAAGTCTTTTAAGGTACTCATAGGCCCAAAACGACAATTTTGTCTATTTAGAATTACTTATTTTTTGGAGAGATAGTTAGAGGAGAGAGAATTCTGTTACAGGGGGCAAATATGATTGATTGGAGTCCAGAGATTTTCTGTGACTTGGGGGAGCTTTGCTCCTATTCATCTTTGTATTTTCCTTCTTTGCTTTTTGAATTCAAATCATACCTCCCCCTGTTAGAAATTATTATAAGAGTGAAATCTATGATTTCTGAACACTTTAGTCCTATATTGGTAATGTTTATGAAACTCTTTATTTACCTTCCATGTTTTTAACATTCCATTTTAGGAACCTAAGACATCTCTTTAATATAAAGAGATTTGCGTGGTTGCTAGGCTAGAGTGCTTTTAAGATGATGACATGATGCACACTAAAATTTTATCTGCATCGAATCATCTGATGCAGGGAAGTGGAAGATTTTGCCCGAAGATTAAATTCTGACTGGCCAGAAAGAATGCAAGAACTTTTATCTTCAGGGCAAGAACGGAAGACAATGCTTTTCACTGCAGATGGTTTTATAAGGCGACATGCTTGTATGTTTTGCCCCTTTGTTACAGTATTTTCTCTTATCCACCATATTTTCGAGCTGAACTTCAAAAGTAATTTGTTCTAAAACATTTTCTTTTATTTTCCTTTGTCCACTTTTATTTAGTATTGCTTGGAAAGTTAGGTCATTTATATATATTTTGGGTCATCAGTTCTTTATTACCCTTTCCTTTTGAATCTCACTCTTGTTTCTTTTTGCATCTTCATCATTTTTTATTAGTGTTGGTGACATAATTTTAGTTTTATAGTTTCACTTCTCTCAAATATTTATTTTCTTGTTCTATATACTTGGTGATGCTTGTTTGTCTGTTAGCTAAGCGCTGGGCAGGGTCTCAATTGTATGGTGCCATATCCTATCAATTAATAAAATCTTGATCTCAACTTTTGACAGTTTAGTAGTTTTTGAATGTTAAGTTTTTATATGAATTGCGCTTGAATTCATTCGGTGTTTGTGATGGATTTTGCTAATGAGTAAGAAATCAATAAATAAAAGTTTTTGTTAGAAATCATGGCGGGGATGCATTGCTAAGTGATATATTAAATGTTGTAATTTCTTTCAAAATTTTCACTTTTTAAGATAGTTTCTTTCTTTTTCTAAAAGAAAAAGAAAATTTACTCCAAATTGATTCCTTTTTCAACTCTTGTAGTGTTGTTCACAACTCACTAGAGCTCTCTTTCCCCCTTCAGGACTGGACTTAGAATGGAATTATGGAAATGAATCCCTACCAGAGGCTTCAACAATTTTGAGAGATGCTGGCAAGCGCAAGAAAAGTTTTGCATGTCAGTTGTTTTTCTTTTTTGCATTTCCTTTGTCTTATTCTATTCTTTGCAGTTCATTTTTTGTGGTAATTTTATTCTGGGGACTCTCTTGTACTTTAAGGTCAAATAAAAATAATCTTAGTTTGTATGGAATAGTACATCTTTATTTTTGTGCCTTCGCAGTTTTGCACTTTTATTTGTACGAATACATTGATTTTCTGTCAAGACATTTGGTGTGGGATAAGAATTAATCTTAACTTCATTGATAGTAAAATTCACTTACATGAAATTCGGTTTAGCAAGTTAACCATGTGATTTTAAAATGTTTATTGTAATTTGTAAATAATGTTATCTTCTCTTACAATTTGTTCTTAATCTTTAGAAAGAATTTTAATACTTTGAGACTATGAAAAACCATTAATACTTTTTAGTTAGTGAGAAAATATTGAAATATGATTTATAACTATTGTTTTAACTACCCTGCAAATAATGCAATGTTTGGGACAGTAAAAAGTAGAGAAACATGGAATAAAATTACTCATTCTCAATCTCTCATCTAAAACAGTGAATCTGGGTTTACCCTCTTGGTTGTGTAGTATTTGTGTAGTATTTGTGTGTGCTGTCCATTTTCCTTTCTATTTGTTGTTACAGTAATTGAACACATCACTTAAGTTGAAATAAGGTACTTGACATAATAGAATTATTTGGCCACCACTGTGTCTGTTTTCCGTTTAAAACCTACAATCAGAAATAACATTTTACGTTTCACAAAATTTGTGTTTTTGAATGTGTTTACAGAGGGAAAAAGGAAAACAGAAGGTAAGAATTAACATGCCAGAAGTAAGATGGGTTTACTTGTCCACCTTATTTGTGGAATACTCTTTTATGCATTCTTGTAGATTTTGATCAATTGTGAGCAAGAAATCTTGAACTAACCAAAGCCTTTATTTTTGTTCATGACATACAAATGGCTATAGATTCCTCAACCTGCATCCTCATCACCAAGATCAGAAAACCCTTTTCCAGCTTGACTTCTTCCTACATCTCCAACATCCTTCACATCAAATGATAAGCAAAGTTTTGTTAGTTTCAATATGGAATATATTTACAGATTATCTGAAATAGGGTTTTCAGAAGATTTCTGGAGTGGACTGTCTGGGATAATATTCTAGAGTAATTAATCTGAAAAGTTATCAGGGAAAGCTTCTTTCCAAGAACTATTTGGAAAAGACAATCCAAAATATAATATCAGATCATTCATTATCGCTTATCTTGAAGCGCAAATGGTTTTTTTCATTGTTTTGTGTTATCTCATTTTGCATACATTGCATCTTTTTCACAATTACTCCCGTACACTCTTTGCACTAATGAAAATAAATAAATTCTGAAATCCTTACACTTTCTAAAAGGATACAATCTGAAATATAATTAAAAAGTTTATGGATTGGAAAAATACAATTCAGAATATTTCTAATTATTTTGGATTGAAAGTATGGAGGTGGAAGAAGAAAAACCCACAAAATAATGAACCAGCACAAACAAAACATAATTTGATCAAATAACTAAATGAAGAAATTTGATGATATTTTCTCAGTCATTTCATATTTTATTCTGTAGTTTATGATTTATTTTTTATTTGATTTTTCTTAATTTAGACTTTATTTGTGGGACACTTGAAATGCGTAAATTGTATAAGTCAAGTTTTTAAAACATATTTTTTTTAGTGTGAGCAGGCCATAATATAATTTAAAATGTATTTGAGAAATTTATAAATTTTATATTTCCAGAACAAATATTCCAAAATAGATCTTAAATTATTTTAGAAATATCACTCCTCAATAGAGAAATTATTATAGAGAGTATCAAAATGATTAATCTAAAATATGTAAAAATCAGTTTTGATTTATGCTGAATGTTATACCGAACCTACATTACAAAATATATTTGTTTAGAATATTTATGGATAGTGTAATTCAAAGGTTTTTTTAATATATTCTAGATTAGGTTTTGTGAAAACTTTTCATTATATTCTAACGAAGAGGTATGGCAAGAAAATATGAAGTGAAAGAGGCATTTGTCATTTTTGTAGATTTAATTATATTTGAAATTTTTATAAAATTAAATATTTTCAAATTGAATTTTTATTGAAAAATTTTGTTCTATTATATTTTAATTATGTTTTTATATTTTTCAATTTAAGTCTCGTTAACCATTTCACTGTGTAGTTTTAAGCATAACTACATGGTTTTATTTTGTAAATTAAATACTAAAATGAAAATCCAATCAATTATGTAAAGGTAGAAAATAATAATATTTGATAAATATAATCAAGTTTCAAAAATTCATTTTTCTATTATTAAAGTGTGATATTTTCTTTAAGACGTCCAATTCACCTCATGGACTCAATTCAAAAATATTAAAATTTTAAACACTTAATACAAACAAAATTTTAAACCAGAACTCAATTAAAACTACTTGAATTTACTAAAGATTTAAAATTTAATTAATCTTTTTTATTTAACGACACGTAAACAATAATAATATAAAGTATCAATTACGTTTTCAAGTAAAGATAAAATCAAATGATAATAAATCAATTAAAAATTATAAAAGATAAAAAATAACTAAAAAATATAAAAATTATAAATATTATATTGAACAAATTTTTTAATAAAAAGTCAAAATTACGATTCAAATTTAATTAAGTTTGTTTTTTTTATATATGCAATGAGAACTGGTGAGCACAAAGGGCAGGCGTTTTTTGTTCCAAAACAGCGGTGGGAATGAGACAAAACAAAGGAACAGGGTAAACCTCAAATAAAACTCATCTTAAAAATGATATGGGGTGCAGGAAGCAGTTCATCACACAAATGCATCTTAGGTCCAACAAGCCTTTGGATATGATTTTCTTAATTGGTTTTCACTGGCCTTTTCATTCCATACCCCATAATTTCTAACTGCATCCCATAATGCACAATTAAATCATAATTATTTCTCCGTCACACAATATGTGTACCGTCATTTTATTTCTCTATAACTGTTTTTTGTCACATCCCAAGCAGAAAATAGATTTCAAATTTTAAGAATTTCACTAGCACTAATATATCAATATCAGATTTCTTGTGTAATGTGACTACGATAATATTCATAATTTGTTCTTTATCTATCTAACACAGTTTATTCCAAATGTCAAAAACAAATATATATATATATATGAATTATTCTCTCGTTATAAATTTAAACGTCCACCACATCATCACTTTTAAACTATTCAACTAATAAATACTTTCTTTTTTTAAAACTTTTTGATTTCATTTTCAAATGACCAACTTTACATAACAAACACTAAAACTTTTTCAATTATGATTTTGTTGTTATCTTTGCAAATGATTCCATGATAGAAAATTATGAAGGCATCCATCTTCAATGTTCATTTCTTAAGTTGTTCCGCATCGTATATAATTATACCTTCTCTCATTTAAAGAAGAAAAATTTGACACTTTGAGAGTTCAGGTCATCAAAATCAACTATGAATGATTAATTCAACTTATTAATCAAAAACTCATCACAACTCAGTGAAAAATCAAAAATAAACGTTGATATCACAAATGATAATAGTTGAAAAGAAAAAAAAAACTCAACTTCTTCACCCATGTACAATACAAACAATCATGAACTATTATTGAACTTTTTATCTAAGTAAAATATTTACACATGATAATACTTAAGAAAATGATTCATAAGTTACAAGATAATACATATATTAACAAATACGATAAAAAGATCAAGATCAAGACTGTAATTAAATATATGTTTTTGATTTGGATTATATTTTTAACGTGTAAATCCCATATACTTTCTCTCCCTACATCTCACTATAAAATAAAATTAATTTTAATAAATATTCACAAAATATTTAAATTTTCTTTATTAAATACAAAGGGTATATGTATCATTTAAAGTTTTTCCAAATATTTTGACATAAATGTATTATTATACTTCAATAAATATATAAAATAGATATTATGTTAAATAATTATTAGATGGCAGCTATAAATAATTTTTATTTTTTTAAATTTAAATTTAAAATTTACCCTTATATACATGGTTAATCATTTGAAACTTTTATAATCAAATTTATGACATAATTTTTTCATATTCAATTTAAATAATTTCACCTTTTCAATATACTATTAAATATTTATAAAATTATTATTATGAATAATTTTATTTTATATATTTTACTATTATTAAAAATATTTTCAAATATTAAAGATAATTTGTAATATATATATATATATATATATAT
>Ga0099825_1008012_pt1 | contig 12674 bp, 6 predicted proteins | sample SiratroredBW_FD_76838 | JGI IMG/M metagenome (GOLD analysis project Ga0099825, IMG submission 76838) | Root nodule microbial communities of legume samples collected from California, USA - Siratro red BW | ecosystem: Host-associated > Plants > Roots > Nodule | place: USA: California | collected...
CATCGTAAACTACATATTTACTTCTACCTTCTTGTTGCCCACCTTAATTCCAAGACTTGTTTTTTTTTTTTTTTTTTATCTTATTTGATTAAACCTGCTAAACCTTATACTACTATTAAAAATAGAAAAAAAGCTAAAAAATCTTTTATTTTTGTTTCTATTTTTAGTAGTAATATAAGGTTTAACAGGTTTGGTTAAGTAAGCTGAAAAAAAAAAAAAAAAACAAGTCTTGGAATTAAGGTGGGCAACAAGAAGGTAGAAGTAAATATGTAGTTTACGATGATACAATCTGTTTGTGATACAATCTGTTTGTGAAGCTAAAAGTCAAATCATTCTAATAACAAAGAGCATTTTTTACTATTTTGAGCTTGTGTCTAGACTCAAGGTAAATTTTTATAAGATTGAGATAGGGGAAATAGAGATAGAGCCTATAATCATTGAAACATTTTTTATGATTTTAAATTATAATATTACAAACATTTCTTTTACATATTTAGGCTACCATTAAGAAGAAAGCATTGGAGATGCGTCTTTTGGCACAATGATAAAAAAAATTAAGAAGAGGTTAGCAAAATGGAAAGAAAAAATTTACTTTGACGGGAAAATTAATCTAATAAAATATGTCAGCTCTATCTCTTTCATTTTTATCTTTCTTCAAAATGCTTTTCGAAGTCAAGAAACAAATTAGAAAAATTCATAAGGTTTTTTTTTATGGGGTTGGAGGCTCGAATAAAGGAAAAGAGCATGACTCGAATGGGAAAATATTTGTGAGCCTAATGAAGAGGGGGATTTAATTAACTTTGATAAGAAAATGGGAATGGAGACTAGGAACACAAAAATAAGGCCTATGAAAGGAAATTTTGGAGTCCAAATAGGATTCGTGTCAGAACATAGATAATATAAAAGATAGTACACATAAGTTGTGATGGTAGAGGGGTATTAGAAAAGTATGTGAGCAAGGAGAATGAAAAAACTAGTTTGATAGTAGTTATTCTTAGATCACTATAAGAAAATCGTTAAGTAGCTACCAGAAAATAGTATCGACTATACAGGAGACAGAAATAGCGACAATCGAACTCACTTTAAAAACGTTACTGTAATAAAAAAAATTTGCGTCGATCAAACTCACTCTAAACTTGAAAAAAAAAACTCATTTTTAATTAAATTTAAAAATATCATATTGTTTTATTTTTAAATTTGAAAGACTTATAATTAAATATTTTATTAATAAAGAGACAAGTTATAAATAAATAAATAATAAAATAAAACATAATTACGACAAGAAGATAACATACCAATAAAAATACATTTTATATAAATTTAGACCATAATGTAAATATTTACTAATGATCGAAACAAAATTTGTTTGTGTTATGTAGAAATTGCGAAGATAAATATTTCTTCATTTAATCATACACTTAAAATTCTAATTTTTTTAATTAAACAACATATTCCGTTACATTATTTATTAATACTATGCACTTTTCATTGTACTTCTTACTAATTCTTACTAATATGTGGTTTCACACTTTTCACACATATTATATATTTAAACTATAAATTAATCACATTATTTGTTCAATAATTATTAGTTATAAACTTAAATATAATTAAAATATAATATTATATATTAAAACTTTCAAAACATATTTTATATAAATAAATATAAATTTTATTTTACAAGTTAATTTACAAAATTAATTAGACTTCAAATTTATTTTCTAATATGATATTATAATTTATTTTAATAAAATTTCGTAAATCTATGATATAACCGTTATCCAATCATTATTGGATTACTCCCTGGTCTATCATCTCACATTTAAAATGTTTAATTCTCAACATAAAAAAAAATATGTTTGAAATCATTTCCTTGCACATCAGTTTCATAGAAATCATTAATTTTAATGTCCACTTTCTATAACATTTTCACAAAAATAAATTATAATAAATTATTGCAATAGCTCACACGAATATAAAGAAAAAAAATCCTGAAAAAAGTCTCCAAAAGTCAAAATACCACAAATTAAAGCAACTATTTTGTCTTTTCAAGAAAAAAAAGTAAACAAAAACAGACGTTAATGGTGTACTTGTAGCATCCCCGTGACGTCCTTCTTCTCGAACCCCACCCAATAAAATGTTCTTGATAATTTCGTCTTCTTCACACAAAAGTTTAAAGCAATGGAACCTCACTTGGTGGTGTCTTGTTCTCCATCCTCACTATAAACAAATTCAAGTCACATTCTGTGGTTGGTTGCTCCGTGATTAAGATTGGATAACGTAGGTAATATACCATTTTCTTTGTGTTTTCGTTTGTACTAATATTGTCAAATCTCCTTTTTCGCGAAAACCAAAGAAGTTTATATATTATGGAACCAAAGGATACTCAAATTATGCATAGAACCAAAGAATATGAACACATTATACAGCATTTTTAGGTAGCTAAAAACATCACTTAACGAATGAGAAACAAACACATTGCTCTTTTGATGTGATCCAACTCAAATCCAATAAATTTATTAGATTCGATACCTATCAATTCCTTTCTTTTGACCAAAGTTGAAAAAAACTAAAGCAATTGTCTAAGTTCCTGTTATTTGCTTCCTTTTGAAAAAGGTTTACAATGTTATAATCAATCAGAAGAAATCAATAGTTGCTAACCCAATCAAACATAGATTGATGATGTGCATCCACATGGAGAAAGATACTTCAAGAAAAAAAAAATATTAGAACCTTCGAAAATAATATATTGCAAATGGAAATATCAACTTTTCTTTGATATATATATATATATATATAATTTTCTAGTTTAGTTTTGAGAAATCATGTGTTAATAATAATAATAATAATTATTATTATTATAAATATCCTCTTTCTATTCAAGTTTAAGTAATATATAATTCGAAACTCGATGAATGAATAGAGTCAAATATCTTATAATACTTACACATTGTCATGCTATTATATAACGATTTTGAATTTTATATAGATTTATTGGTTTGTGATATTCAGTATGTATATTATATGACACGAGTGATAGATAAATTTGTTTAAAAAAATATTATAAAGTGTATAAGTTTAGATAGTTAAATTTGTTGGAGATCTCACATCGACTAAAGATTAGGCTTTTCAAGTGGGTGCAAATCTCACCTTACAAGCCGATTTTGTAAGATTGAGTTAGGTTTAAATTTCACTTCTGATATGATATCAGAGTTTATCCTAATAGCTTGTTAGACTTATTGAGTCACCCGTTATAAGGTCGGTATTGGACCATCACGCTATTGGACCATCACGTTCAAGTTGAGGAGTCTTGACGTGAGGGGAGTATATTGAAGATCTCACATTGATTAGAAATGAGGTCTTAGTAATAATTTATAAGTGAGTGTAAACTTTACCTTACAAGCCAATTTTGTAATAAAGTTTGAGTTTTAACTTGAATATTAAATTGATTTAAAATAAGTAAAAATTTGAAAATATGAACGAGGCTTATAGTAAATTAACTTGAGTTGAGGTTGGACTTCAATGAATTCTTATAATATAAGTGAAACAAATAGAACAGGGTATGAGATTATCAAACGAAGGTGTACCAATACATGAAAGCTTCTTAATTTTTACTAAATTTCAGATTAAAAAAGATTTTAAAAAGTGTACTTTGTATAGGAACCATTACATGTTAATAAAATTTGATTATTTTGGATGAATGTAGAAATAGTTCTGGTTTGATTTGATAAGTGGTGTCATGTAATTGTTTGGGTTTGTGGTTCATGAATTAAATAGAAATATGTTGTTTGTTTGAGAATCCTTTTATGTGAACATTGAAAATTTGTGGAACTGTTTGATTGGGATGGTAAGTTTGGCAAAAGAATTTGAATTGGTAATTTGATGTTAAAATGTTGATATGAAATTCTAAATTTTCAAGAGAATTGAAATAGTTTGGATAAGATTGATAAAATAATTTGTAAAACTTCAAATGATATTTCCAAAAAGAAAAACATTTTATTTGGCCTTGAGATTTAATAAAAATGTTAAAACTTGGGTTTGATTTGTATTAAAAATGATAGTGTGGATTATGGAGTGAAAGAAAGTTTTGAAGCGCAAATTTTAATTAGAAAAGCCAAAAGAAGAGTTTCTCTTTTAAATTTTTTGTGCAAATTTTAATTTCAGTTTTAAAGTTAGTTTTTACTTTTAGCTTTTACGTTAATTGTGCTAGTTAGAAATTGTTATACATTTTAGTAAAAGTTCTTGAGAATTTCATAACACAGGTACACAGGTACTCACATAAGTTAGAATAAACATAATAATAAAAAAAAAAAAGAAAAAGAAACTAGTGAGAATAAAGAGCTAAACAAATGGTGAGAAGAGTGAAGGACTTTTGCCTGAATGTTTTCAATTGGTTTTGTAAGTTTTTTATTCCTATTACGATTAGTATGATAAGCATGGAAAGTATTAAGGCAAATTTTTTGATAAAAAATTTGAAGTCAAGCAAATCCAAATAAATAACATTTCCTTATTTAAACTTTGGTTGTCTAAATGTGAAATCAAACCTTACCTTTCCTCATCATAAGAGAAGGAGAACAATATATATAATTGATATTGTAATGTAAGCAAAATAATTTTAAAAGGACAAGTGATGTCAAGAATAAAGAGAAGAGACTTTAAAAAGAGAAATATGTGATAAAAGATTGAGTTAAAACATTGACAATTATTTTATCAAAAGCTAAGGTTGAAATTTTAAAATTAAGGTTGGGAGGAGAGAAAGGAAATGAAGAGTATGCATATTATTTTTCTCTCCTTGTTTAGTTAGAAATTTGTAATAAAAAAAAAACAATTTTCTTGTTAGTCAGTCACATTACAATATTGTAAAAGACCTTAATGATCTATGTTGTTTATGTATATACAGTTAATTAGAATAAGATACATAACTGAATTGGGAGTTAGCAAAGTCATCTCAATGAAACACTTAGCTGAAAAATGACTCTTTTTTTTCCTATAATATATTAAAGAGAGTCTTATGCTTAATTATGATGATACTTGATGAAATACACTTGTGTTTTGTTGCTTGAAAAGAAAGAATTGTGGATCATTGATTGGCAACAACAACCTAAAGTGATGAAAATAGTTGTTTTTAGTTAGTATTTAAGTCAACCAACTCATTTTGACTTGTCTGGCTGATTTTTGAAATCATCCTTTGTTTAAGAAGAAACAAATATCTAAAGTTTAAGGGAGTTTGATAAGTGTTCAATTTACTTAATTTTGATCTAAATTTAGACGCTTAAAATAACACAAGTATGAAGATTTTTAGTAAAATAAATTCATAATTAACTTATAATCTTGAACTAATTGAAATGTAATTGATGGACTTTTGCCTAATTTTACAAGATTTTTTTATGTAGCTGAACAAAATTAACCCAACGGAGGAATTTTACTCGAAGTGCATAATTGAAAAAAATGAAGAAATTGATACTAAAAAAAAAATGAGTGGCACAAAAAAACAAATTAAATATATGCCGACAATGATGAAATTCATGCTACCACAATAAAATCCAAAATTAAATGGTGATGATGTAGATGAATGGATGACACATGTAATAACCTAGAAAATCTGTGAGTAGAAATGGTCGAAGTGGAATGAACACTTGATTATTATATTATTAAACTAAAAATGGGTATTTATAGAAAAAGTAAGTAGTCAAGTCTCATTTCCACTCAAGCCATCATCTCTATAAAACCCCTAACCTTCTCTTTTCCTCTGACTTCTCTCTAAGTCTCTGCTTCCATACTTCATCAGTTTCTCAAGCAGAGCCCACTGTTGGACTCGTGACGAAGAATAGAGTCAGTTTCTCTAAGTCTACCCGATCAGAATCTCCGTTAGAGTAAGTTCGTTCTCTGCCCTCTTCCCTTAGAGTTATTTTTAGGGTTTTGATTTCTTCTGCCTTATGAGCTTGCATGTGGCATCTGAGTTATCAGATAGTGCCCTTGTGAGCTCAGTTCCCTAGTGTTTTCATCTGATCATTGATCAGAAGGCATTTTGATGCAGATTTGAGTTCTTGATGATCTTAGGCTTTGAGGCTGTTAGAGAGAACTTCTAGTGCAATTCAGGTAAGGGAAGTTGACTTGCATGTTACCTGATTCCAGTTTGTTTGTGATTTAGGATTTCATTCAAATTATGTCTGTGAAAATGCATCTGTGATGATTTACTTGCTGGCATGAAACTTAATTTGAATTCTTGATTGTTTATTCATTCTGGTATGTATGATGAGTATGTGGTAATTGATGGAATGCAAGTTTAATTTCTGGTTATGTTAGTCATCTGAGACATGTGTAGTAGCTATGTGGTAGTAAAATCTGTATAAATTGTCTGATAAGTTATGTTTTCTGCATAATTCGCTCAGGCGAAAGCATTTCGCCCAAGCGAGAATGGTTTCGAGTAGCAAGTGTGCTCTCTGGACTATTTTCGCTCAGGCGGGAAGTTTTTCGCCCAGGCGAGAAAGTCTTTTCGCCCTAGCGAGGGTACAGTCGCCTAGGCGAAAAAGCCCCTGGAGCTAGTGTGCTCTCTAGAGTGCTTTCGCCCAGGCGAGAAATCCTTCGCTCAGGCGAGGACATATTCACTCCCAGGCGAGAGTATTTTCGCTTAGGCGAAAATGGGCAGTGCTCTCTGGACTACTTTCGCTCAGGCGAATGGTATTTTCGTTCTGGCAAAATTTGTCTCGCCCAGGCTAAAAAATAAAAAGTTTTTTGGTTTTTTATTTCTGAATGTTTAGCTCTTTTGGAATGCAATGTATGTATTGAATAAACTAGATTAATTGATAATTCAAGTTTAATTATACTGATAGTTTAGTGACTTCTTTAAATATTGAGATTAAAGTGGAGATTGAGATTTAACAGTGAATGAATGCATGAGTAGAGATCTATATTGTGATGTGATATTGTTAAAGTATTGATAAAGTTGGTCAAAGCCTAGGCATAGTGTTTTCAGGAAAGAAAACACCTGTGTCTTGGTTAATTAGGAAGTGCATTGTCTAAGGATATGATCAATAACGATTGATATCCTGACTTTACTAGTAATAGGAATCAAATAGATAATCATTACTAGGTGCTAAGAGTCGAAGGAGGTCTGAACTGGGTGACTGCAGCTTGAAATATAGTTGGTCAGGAAAGTCTCAGGGAGACTAACCCTGTCATACATGATTGATGATTCATTTGTGTGGGGGCTTTGTGGATTAATAGTTTGGAGATGTATGACAGGTGCATATCTCAGGGTCTATTCAATGCACGAGTCTTCCGAAAGTAGAGTCATGTTTGTAGTGTGTTAGATTCTTATATTGTGATGATACATGAAATTGAATGTTTTTGATTTGTTAAAATTTGGCTAGCTTACCCCTTTTCTTTGGTTGTATTGTGTTTGAATTTCTATCTGTGATGATCGTGTCTTAACATGGGAGCAAATAGTGCTGCAGATAGATCTTTGGGAGATCATTTAGGTTAAAGGATGCTGTTAGGAATAGTATTATATTTTGAAAAACTTGTATATGATATTGTAAATATATTTTGAAATTTGAGTTTAACTTTATTATGTAATTTTGATGCATGTTAACTATGGAATATCGTGAGATACACATGATGTTAATACTTTAGTTGTCATAGTAAAAACTTTAATTTTGTGAGGTGTTACAACACATGTTTTTGATAAATAATGTAGTGTAAGAGTACCTTGTTTAGATGATTATAATGAAGAGGTATAAATTTATGTTAATGATATTAAGCCAATACTATTTGTTGAATGTAGATATTACAAGTTTAATGTGATTACTATTATCAAAGTTATAATTTATAACAAATTTTAGTAAAATATATAGTGACAAAGAATTTTATAGACACTGGAATTTATAATATCATTAAATTATCTTTATTTTATAAGGTGACATTTTTTTATTTGTTTATGAAGATCATATCAAAGAAGGATGATATTAAAATCTCATATGTTGTGTTAGTAAAAGTCATCTTACATGTTGTGTTAATTAAGTTTGTAATAATTCTGATTTAGAAAGATTAATCATTAACTACATTGAAACTTTATAAAATTCATATGGTCCAACTTTAAATGTCATGGGATTCCCTTTGTCAAAATTGTAATTTATTACAAATCTTACTAAAAATATATAATCTTAAAATTATTATGTGATAAGAAGCTGTCTTAATATTATAATTTATATTGATTTGGTAATATGACTATCAACTGAGACTTTATAATTGCACTATAGATTATGTAGTAATATCACTATCAAAAAATAACTGAAACTTTATAATTACACTATCTAAATTATGTAGTAACTTTTAAAATTCCGTTATATATTAGAAGTGTTTTAACTAATAATTTCAATTTTGTTTATTTTATTTTATTTTCACTATGTTAATAAAATTCATTTATTTTATTTAATGTCTTTAAAGAATCATATTAATATATGATTTAAAAGAGGGTTACCTAAATGCCCAAACGAAATTTTAAAAAATATTGTAAAAAGTATTTAAATGGTTCTATTTTTAATTTTTTTTTACATTTGAAAAAGTGTGTCGTTTATGATGAATGACTCAATATGAATAACAGTTATTCAACCATCTTAAACATATGTTACTCAAAACATATAATCACAAAATTTTATAAATATGGCTTAAAAGTATAATGTTATTGAAAAATTGTTACATAGGAGTTGTAAAAGAGTTGTCAATGCTTATATTTTAAGCATTTTTTTTTTTAAATTGTGACTTAAAAAAGAAAAAGTAATTATCTATTGGTATGGCCCTAAGACACCTAGATCACAACTAGGAATCGTCGATATTTTTGCCTAAATCTTAAGCAAGTGCTTTTATGGTTTAGCCACTACTTTTAAATGTTGCGTAAAATTATTTTTATTGTTGTGATAAGATATGTAAAATTTTAAATTTTATTTCTTTTAGATAAAATTTAAAATTCTTTAATTTTAAATAATCAAATTATCAATGTTAGTTTATAATTTTTTAAAATTCTTTACTGGGTTAACATATTTTTGTTATGAATCATTATCGAATTCTTGATAAAAATACTTATCCTTTGAAACTTTCATATCACAATAAACACGTTTTAACTTGGTTTTGTTGAGAAACAAAATGGTTAAAGTTGTTTAAAAAGTTGAGCAAACTGAATTGGGTTGAGAGAAAGGAATTTTGAGTATGAATTAAATGTGATCCTAAACCTTTAACCTTCATTTCACATTTTAAAAAAGTTTTAAAATAAATATATTGTTCTCAAAACTAGCTGTTAGTAATACCAAAAGTAGCAAAAGAAGGTTTAACATTTTTAAAGTTGTGTTTAAGCTGGTTATATTGAGGAAATAATTAGAGTTGTTTAAAAAGTACTACCTCCACTCCTATTTAAAAGGGGGAAGAAACTAATTTTCCTTGTTTATGTTTATATGAAACATTGATCTATTTTTAAACCTTTTTTTGTAGAATTACTTATATGTCCTAAAATTATTAGGAAGTGTATTTACAAAACATTAATATAAGGATAATTTTCAATGAAATTGTAATGTATGCTGTTATTAACTAAAAATAACTAACGTAATCATCTTTATTGGTTTTTAGCAAATTGTTATTTTTTTTTTTTATAATTGAGAAATAGTATGAATGGACAAAAAGTGAATTGGGAGCCAAACCTTCTATTAACTGTGAATCAAATAAGACGCATTCATCCTCCACCTCTATGCTTTCTGCCTGTAACTTAATATTTTTACAAATACCGAAAATATTCTTTTTAGATTATATAATCTTCAAGACAATTTTTGTATTTTAAATTATATAATATAGAATAAATTTTTATATTTTGAATTGTATAATATAGAATATAATTATTTTAGATTTTAAATTGAACAATTTAAATGAAAAAAATTATATTCTGAATTACATAATTTATATATAATTTTTGTATTTTATATTTTTAAATATATAATATAATTTTTATATTCTCAATTATAAAATCTAAAATACAAATTTCTTTTACTGTGAATTTTATAATTTAAAATATAATTTTATTTTGTATTTCAAATTATATAATTAGAATAAAAAATGTATTATAAATTAAAAATTATATTTCAAACTAAAAGATGAAAGGATATAAGATTTATTTAATTTTCTATTAAGAATATATTGGTAAATATAAAGTATGGAGTTAGTAGGAAGAGTGCGTCGTCAAATAAAAGAAACAGATTTTGAATACACCTACCTTTCTAATCCAAATTCATCATTGTTTAACATGGGCTTAACTCAGAAATCTGTCAATAATCCTAAAAAATAAGACTTGGTGACCCAAATTGAAAATGCGCTTTTAGGGGAGATTTCTTCCTGCACCCCATCAAATGTTTTCTGCAATCCATAAATTTTCAAAATCTCAATTGTATCTTTGAGAGTTTTATATGAAAGGAAAGGCAACCGGGAGAGTAAATGATAGACACTTTTTTTCGGTTGTCGATGAGTTTAGATTATGACCGATTCTTCCAGCACCTCCATAATTTTATATATTTCCATTTTAGTTTTGAAAAAAAAATAAAAATATTTTTCAATAATAACTGCGATTCAGTTTTTTTTTTTTTTCTCTTCGTGGATTGTACAAACCGTAATGCAATTAACAAATATTATCATTGCAGATTGTACAATCTCTAGTTATTTTTTTTGCATCTTTTATATTACAGGTTATACAAACTGAAATATAAATTTTTCTAAATGTATTGGGCTTTGTATAACTTGCAATACATTTAATTTTTTTCTGTATTGCGGGGTTATACAATCCGTGATGTATTTATAATTATAAATTTATTTTTTGTATTCCAGTTTGTACAACATGCTTATTCCCATTCCAAGTTTCAACCCTATTTTTAAATAAAGAGTCTATTATGTTCCTCTATACTTCTCTAAACAAAGAGTCTCTTGTTATACTGAAACATTCACTCCTCTTTTCATTGATTTTATTTCAAATTCAATTAAAATTAAACTAAACTAATTAAATTAAGGCAAATGAAGAGTCTATATAAATTCACTTCTTGATTAGATTTCATTTCAAATTCAATCAAAATAAAATAAAATTAATTAAATTAGTTTAGTTTTATTTTAATTTAATTTTAGTTAGTCTTATAAGTCACACCTTTTTTTCAAATTCAATTAAAATAAAATAAAATTAATTAAATTAGTTTAATTTTATTTTAATTTAATTTTAGTTTAGTTTAGTCTCTGTAAGTCACACGTTTTTTTATAGTTATAATCAAGTGAACTTACAGAGACTCTTCATTTGCCTTAATTTAATTAGTTTAATTTTATTTTAATTGAATTTGAAATAAAACTAATCAAGAAAGAGGAGGAGAGAATGTTTCATCATAAGAATCTAAGAGACTATTTATTTGAAATGGGGGTATGTAGCAGTAGTAGAAGAGACTCTCTATTTAATGTGTATAGAGAAGCAGAATAGACTGTTGATTTACATGATTGGTGGTGTTGGGTGACAACACATATTAAATTTTGTTTAAATACATTGCGGGTTGTATAAACTGCAATACAAAAATTTTTATACTTGTCCATTGTACAACCTGCAATGTAAAAGATACAGAAATAAATAATTGCAGGAGTTGTATAATCTATAATAATAATATTTTTTAATTGCATTAAAAAATATTTTCGTCTTTTCATTAAGACTAAAATGGAAATATGCAAAATTATGGAGGTGCAGGAAGTCAATATGGAAGTGCACGAAAAATCAATCTTAGATTATTTTAAAAATAAAAGAAGATTGTGTGGGCAAGTTCAATTTTTCTGCAAGTTGGGATGCGTTACAGGTTACCAAAAATTAGGTTTCAGAATAAATTTTTGAAACTAGTATTTCAAGTCATTTAGAAGATATAGGATGTATTTCAAAAAGAATTTTCCAAAAATTAAGAAATACATTAAAAAGAACTTTCTAAAAGCCAAAAATATATCTTGAAAAAAAGTTATACATTCCAGAAAAACTAGTCTTTGTATCGTCTTCTAGTATGGATACGAGTTTTACTTTCTCATCCATGTTTTTGAAGTAAAACATCCGTCACATATTACATCCGTATGAAATTTTTATCTTATCTTTATTTTTATTAAGTAATGAGTATCATTTATTTATTACTTTCAATATTAATTAAATAATTTTTTATAAAATAATAAAAAATATAATGAAAAAAATATGATATTATCAAGATTCTAAATCAAAAGGATATACATTTTCATTTTTGAATGTCAAATATAAATAAAAAAAATTATAATTACATGCATAAATATCAAATGAAAGTAAAAAAATAATTAGATAAAGATTAAAAAATTATATAAAAGAGTAAAAATAAAGATTAAATAATTATATAAAAGAGTAAAAAAGATTAAATGTGTGTCCTAAAAATAAATTATAAAACTAAGAATCAAATAAAAATTAATACAAATAATGATATGTTACCTATCAAAAGTGTTTTAGTAATAATTTAAAATAAGAAAAAATACGAGTGTTAAGATAGGTATAGAAACAAAGATGTCATGAATATATATATATATATATATATATATATATATATATATATATATATATATATATATATATATATATATATATATATATATATATATTTATATGA
>Ga0099825_1008015_pt1 | contig 12671 bp, 4 predicted proteins | sample SiratroredBW_FD_76838 | JGI IMG/M metagenome (GOLD analysis project Ga0099825, IMG submission 76838) | Root nodule microbial communities of legume samples collected from California, USA - Siratro red BW | ecosystem: Host-associated > Plants > Roots > Nodule | place: USA: California | collected...
ATAATGGACTATGTATTGTACCTTTTGCATTATGTGTCTAACTCATCATTTGGATGATAAGTGTTTCAAACTTAAGTATTATATTTTAGCACTTTAGTTAGCTTTTGATTTTGAATGTTAACAATTCATTAATATGCTGTTAAAACTTTTTTAACACATACAAATTTGTATTATTAGTATTTTAATATATAATTAATTAAATAACGAAAATAGAATTACATACAGAATTATCCGTCTGTAACTTACATACGGATAATTCCGTATGTAACTTACATACGGATAATTCCGTATGTAAATTATCTACGCCACTTTTACATACGGATTATATTCTATATGTAATCCGTCAGAAATATCAATTTACATACGGATTTTGGATGTTACATACAGATTTTTTTCATATGTAAAATGCATTTTTTTTGTAGTGACATCACTCTAAAATTTTCATCTCAAATTCTTTTATTTCTCAACATTTATCCCTTCATCGAAACTTTCATCTCAAATTTTCTCTCTCAAATCCATTTACTCAACCAAACAAAGCATAAAAGAGCCAGTGTTGTTCTTGTTGTTATGGGTAAATGATATTTTTATATCCATTCAATATAGAATTGAATTAGAGAAGCTCAAAGAAAAATTAAACTTAGAGTCCCGCAAGGCGAATATTAGGGATGGATATATAGAGGGATCAAATTGTTGGATACTAAGTCTATCTCAACATAGATACTTGGAAAAGTTTAGAATACATGAATCTGAACATATCGGAACACCTTTGGCACACCACACAAAGCTCTCAGTTATTCATATGCTAATGGAGTATGAAACATCATGTATAGGATGATATGTAGTAGATAGGATATGACTCAATGCTATTAGTGTAGTTTGGAGTAGATAGGATATGGCTCATGCTATTAGTGTAGTTAGCAAATCTTGGACATTCTCATTAGGAGGCTTTAAAGTGGGATTTGAAATATCTAAATGAAATAATATATATCGTCTATTCAGTATATGAACGACATACCCATTACAGAATCTATAAGGTGGCTTTAACTCTAAATCATGTTTAGTAGACAATCTACTAAAGAGTTCAATAAGAGGATTAGTCTCTTTGATAGAAGAAAACAAACATCCATCTATTATATACCGTCTAGAAATGTTAAAACTGGTTAGACCATCTAATATAACTTATTATAAGTGTTTGGACAGATTTTTTTCTTGAATGATTTTCTATTATTTCTTTCACTTAAATTGTATGTGTATACACGATACTCAATATATTATTTTAAACCATATTAAAACTATTCAATATAATTAAAAATATTTTTTTTAATTTACAATTATTTGAAATTCAAAATTGTAATTAAAAATTTTGGGATAAAAGTAAGAAAATAAAGACGGACATAAAATATAGATGAAATGGTATTTATTATTATTATTATTATTATTATTATTATTATTATTATATATATATATATATATATATATATATATATATACACGTGTGTGTGTGGTCGTAGTCATACAGATAATACGTGGAAGTTGTCTAACCTATTCAATTTAATAAAAAACGAAAATATTTTAGAAAACCCAAAAGTTAAATATAATTCAATTTAGACATTTTTTTATATACGTAACTATTTTTATATATAATTTTTTTATGTGTGCGTAAGATGAGTGTATAATTTATACTTATTTAGATATTTTTTTTATATACGTATGTATTTTTATATATAATTTTCTATGTGTGCGTAAGAAGATTGTATAATTTATAATTATTTGTAACAAATACATTGAATTAAAGAAAAGTATATTTAACTTAAATACATATATATTCTTATTGTATAAATTATATTATTTTATGGTTTAAGATCACTACGTCTATATAGTTTTAACTAAAATGTTATGTAATATGTAACTATTTTTTTTTCTTTTTTAAAATCAAAATACTTCTCATTGTGTCTCGTGAAAATGACAAATATTTGAATAACTACACTTTGCGTCATCTATCATGTGCAATGTTTATACACATTATCGAAACAGTCACTGTAGTAACTTAATAAGCATCACAATATATCTTTAGAGAGGCATAAGAAGAAGATCTTCAAGTTCTTTATACAGTACATTAAACAAAAGATTATACATTGATATAATTATGTTAGTCACAAGTTCTTCTTGTAGCTGTTATATATTGCTCCTAGTCTTGGCACAAAGACAAAGATGATTCTTCTTGTGTTGGGTAATTCCTGGCAACACTTCAAGATCAATGTCTTCCTTTACCATCCCTTGAGGCAATTCCCAATCAAAGGAATGAAGAAGATTAGCAATCACAAGTTCTAATGTCACAACAGCCATAGGTATACCTGGGCAAATTCTACGACCTGATCCAAAAGGAATCAGTTCGAAATATTGTCCATGAAAATCTACTGCACTATCTAAGAATCTTTCAGGACAAAACTCCTCAGGGTTTTTCCAAGCTTCAGGATCTCTGTGAATAACCCAAGCATTCACAAACACAATTGTCTTGGCTGGAATTCTATAGCCATTGATGATGCACTCTTCGTTTGATTCTCTTGGCACAAGTAGTGGGCTTGGTGGGTGCAATCTCAGTGTTTCTTTTATCGTAGCCTTCAAGTAGGAAAGTCTCTGAATGTCAACTTCATCCAAGAAATCTTTTTTACCTCCCACGTTTCTGATTTCCTCTTGAAGTTTCTTCATCACTCTAGGGTTTTTCACAAGGGCAGTCATAGCCCAAACTAATGTGGCTGAAGTGGTATCTGTCCCTGCTGCAAGAATGTTCTAAAAGGAAAATCAGTAGTTAAGTACTAGTGGAAGAAGATGAACTTTGTACATAAAATAATACTTTTCATTTATTTCATTAGATTCATGAACTAAAGAAAATTAAGTTTATTATAAAATGTATTTTTTTCTTCACATAAAATCATTCATATTACAAATGACTCTTAACCAATTTCTCTGTCACATCCTACAATTTTGTACCCTCGAACTACGATTACTCACTTTGTACTGCTATGTAGCATCCACACACCAAACCAAACCAAAGCAGTTTATGTTAAGTTTCAGTAACAAAACAAAGACACAATTACAGTTCCTTAGTTACACACAATTTTACTGGTAACTAGTAGCTGCATACATAGCAGTAAAATTGTCTGTAACTGCATACTGTAATTCTGTCTTTGTTTTGCTACTGATACTTAACACAAAGTGATTTGGTTAGTTACACACACATTGACAGATGACAACACATTGATTGTTATTAATATCTTGTTTAACAAACCATCTAGTCTTTCCCCTACAATAAAAAATAGAAATGGTTTAAAGGACCCCTTGTTTTAGTCCTATAGAGGGACATAAATACTTAGCAGGATTTTAGTTGACTAGAATGTAGACTCCAAACAACATATAATTTCAATTGATCTAGTTCTCCCAAAATCCTAGTTTATGCAACTTACAGTATAATAAGTCCCAATTAATTGAATAATATGTTGTTTCATAATCCACTTTCAAAATCACAGAATGTTCATCTAATACCTCAAGTATTACACCTATCCTCCATATCCTTTATTGTTGCGTTTCAAAATTTGTTGACAAATTTTAAATTAAAATCATTGTGTCCTGAATTCTTGCTACTTTCACATTCCCATAATAAGTTTTTAACCTTCCCTTCCTCAGATCCAATTATCAACCTCACAATATCACTTTGTGAAATTGAAGCGAATCATACACCACCAAATTAGGTTCACTACCTCCCTTTTCCAAGAATCTTTTGTAGAAGAAGTTTTTGACATGTTCGATGGCCATTATACTATATGTCCATTTCTCCTTCACATATAATCCCTCAATGCTATGTGTAGTCCTCCTTCAATTGATAATTGAGTTTAAGTAGCTAGAGTTTGAGCCACTCAATGCTGAGTTTTGCTTCGATATAGATTCTTGTCTCTTTAACTCATTTTTTAAATTAGTAACAACTTTTTCTTTCACTTTTCCCTTTTCTATTTACATTCACATTTTCATTTAGCATATCATGTTCTCTAACTTTGTAGTCACATTCTTTTATTTTTTGTGATATATTTCTAAAGACATCTTTATCTCATCTCAAGTATGTTTTCAATAATTTCATCCTTTTTTAACCATAGGCACCCAGTGCAGAAAATCAATGACTCCCCCGAAATTCATACATAATTATCCAAATCTACCATCATACAACCAAGCATCCAACACCTTAAATTGTTTAGGCCCAATCCACAATAGGCATTTTTAAGACTAACGCACAATGATAAGATACACTTCTATTAAGGATATATTATACATAATCAAACCACTCTTTTAAAGTAGTATCCTATCATTTATGCTTTTAGCTGATCCATTTCGTTTACATATGGACCCATGATAGTTTGACACTACTAATTATTTTATACACTCATATAACATTATATATTATTATTATTATTATTATTTTATTAATATATAATAATTTATTAAAGAAAGTGGGTGTCAATTTCTCACATCCCCTACTCCTTTTGTTTTCTTTATCTTACTTATTGAGTTGAAATGGCCCAATAGACACCATATCTTATTCCTACCAAACTATCTAGCTTGTAGAAATTTGTATCACAAATTTTCTCTTTCATGATTGTTGCATGGTAACTAGACATTCACCATTGTGCATGCAATTTGATCCTCCTTCATCTACCTTCTAATTTAACCAATCTCTTACTTGTAAACGAATTTTCCAATTTAAATAAAAATTGTAGAACAGAGTTTATTTTGTTTGTAAATTTTAGAAATAAAATTTATTACATTTTTTTTTCTCGTGAAAAGTAGGTGTAAATAGCAATTTGTAAATAGGTTTTTTAAGCACAATAAGCTAAGAGGTGTAAATATTATAAGACTAAGAATTAACGAGTTTTTTCTTTTTTTAATCCAATCAAGCACATGTAAGTTCTAAGGAGAATCTCAACCAAAGCATTGTAGTCTAAGGCAAACAAAAGTTAAGACGAGTTAGACAATAAATGTAAATAAACATGAAAAGTGTGACTCATGCATGAGACATATTTCAATATTCCCCCTCAAGCTCTTTTAATTGAATTTTAAAAAGGTTTTCTAAACACTTCTATCGTTCTTTAAAGGAAGAAAGTTCTCTTTTTTCCCTAGGTCTTATCTTGAATCATAAGATCAAGCATCAATCCACTCATCACCTATCTTCACATATCTTGAAGCTCTTTCAAGTGATATGACAATTTCCAAAAATTCCATAAATTTCTTTCTTCCATTTTCTCTTTTCTTTTTCTTTTGAGTTTGATGCTATTGTTTTCTCTTCATGTTTTGTTTTCATTCTAGTTCTATATGTATGTTATGTTATGGAATGGATTAATTGTCCTGTGATATAGGTCACAAGAGCCATGATTGAATAGCGTGAAAGGTTATTAACTCTTAAATAGAAAGAATTGTATTATAACTATTAGTTATAATATTTGACTTAATGGTAAACACTCAATCTAACATTTGGTATTAGAATTAAAGTCACGAGTTTGACTCTTGTTGAAATAATTGTTTAAGAAAAAGATTATCCTTGATTACACAATTATCATAAGTCATTATCATGCACTTACGCTCTCAAGTATAAAGTATTATGTCCTTAGTGGTACACGATCTATTCAAAATGTTCTTGAATAATCCTATAGATTAATCATGTGTCTAGTGGCAAGTCTCTAAGAATTTTGTTTGTATTTCCTCTTTATTGTGTTGTATTGTTTTTATTATTATGTTCATGTTCTGCTTTACTTTTTTATGCAAATTTTACACTTACTTAATCATATGGATTCACTGTGTTTCGTTGTGAGGATATTTGAGTTTCATATAATATATTCTAAAAATTTAAAAAAATAAAAAAATTAGAATAACTATCCTAAATCAAGCTCTTGTGCTTCCTTCACCGCATACACACATCAATATCATAGTGTTGGGATGTGAAAACATTAACCATTTTTATCTTACCAAATAGATTAATATACCTCATGCCTTATATTCTCTATTTTAGTCTCCTATAAAGAAATATGTTGTATATCTTCCTTTGTTTATATATTGTCTGGCAACTTCATAAGTTAACTTTCTCGGTTTTTATCCCTCTTTCAATCTACCTCCTTTTTTTCTTTATTTGCATCCTTCCCCTCCAACTCTTCAAGTTTATTAATGTATTGACTTCATCCCCAGCAAAAGACACCTCTAGGGTTTCCCAATATCCCATAGTTTTATTGTCTTTCAATCCTATTTTTCAACCAAAATAATCCATAAAAATACCTGATGCCATAAAAAGTTATTGTTGTTGAGTGTGTGTAATACTTGTAATACTAACCCCAATTTAGCCTACTAGCTTGCATTGATGGACATATATCAACCTAAAGTACTTTCTTCATAGATTGCTTTCAAAGTTGTTGATGTATCTCCTACGGGCTTCCTGACTTTTGTATGTTCACCTCCATAATAGTTTGGATGATATATTATAAGTGAACAGGAATATAAGTGGAACTGTCAATTGATACTGTGATACACTCTTTGCAACACGATGTTGGATTTGGATGAAAGAAAACTAATACAATTTGGCAGTTGGTATAGTTAATATGTTGTTCTTTTGGTTGGGTAGAAATAAAGGAATTATTAAAGATCTTACGTACGATAAAGATATAGACAAATATATAGTATATAAGTAATGTGTAAATCTCATATTATAAATTAGTTTTATAAAATTTGAAGTTGAGTTAAACTAAAAATCTAATTTTTAATATAATATTAAAATTTATTAGATTCTATCTATTCGTTGGAGGTGTTACGTCACCTATCCTTGTAATCATGTTTAAGATAATGATCAGTGTAAGGGGTGTTTATTTTGCATTTAAAAAATTTCTATTTCGCCCTCCCCTTAGCTAACTGCATTGAATGCAATAGTGACTATTAAGATGTGTATTATTTTTTAACGGCAAAAATTTAATAAATAGAGAGAAGTACTTCAGAAATGTTTCCATCCTTATACATTTTAATAAATCTGGAGACAAATAATAATATAGCTAGTATTACTAACCCAGATATATATAGAAAAAAACTAAATCAAAATAAATCAAACAGTTGATAATACTTAAGCTGCTAAAGCGAATAAGAGGACCTAACATTAAGTATAACTGCCTTGTTGAGGCCTCTTTAGAGATAGTCAATTTAATTTTCTTGGAGGCTTTGGATTGGAGAGTTTTATGGATCTAGTGTGACTTTCAATTGGATCGTCTTTCTTTTGGCAATGAAAATATTATTTATTGGTGTTTCAAAACAAGGTGGAGAACATGTCTTTTGCTATTAGCTTTTATAATTCTTCATTATTCTCAAATCTTTAGCACAGACAATATTCGTTATTTTCAAATTTGTAAAGACAACTCTTATGTAGATAAATGGTTAATTTTTCTTTCAGGACATAATTTTTTGGTGGAACACAATTCCTAGTTTATTAGCTGTGAGTTTTTCTTTTTTTAAAACAAGAACATTTTCTTCTTTTTCGTTTTTCTTGACATTGTAGTTTTGATTTATTGGCATGAACTTCAATCTAGTCTCCCTTATGTGTGTGCTTTTTTATTCAATTCTTGAAGCGATCATTTATATAAGTAAAATAAATAAATGTACATAAGTGAAGAAGATAGTTAACCCCATTAAATTTAATAAAACATCTCAAATTCTTCCTAAAATGCCTTTTTTAATATTGTAAAAGAAAAGTAAGACACAATAATGGCTCAATCAAAAGTAAGATATTAACAAAAATATTAGAAAAAAAAAACTATGTAAAATTACTTATTTATATTTGGAAAAATGTTTTTTTTTCTTATAAACAAAAACAAAGAGCATTAATTAATCAGCTAAAAAAGGTAATAAATTATAAAAAACAGGAATTAATAAAGCATACCATGAGGACCCCTTTGATGTGATCAAAAGTGATATCAATTGGAAGCGAACGATCATTCTTGAGTTGAAGCAAGGCATCAACCATATCAAGTTCATCTGCATATTCTCTTGTGGGATCCATGTGTTCATCAATCACATCTTGGTAGAACCTATCGAACTCCTCAAAATTTCGTTCAAGACGTGCATGCAATCCTCTCACTTTATCAACCCACCCCATCAATGGAATATAATCCGAAACAAAGAAGGTTCCCACCATGGCCTGAAGCTCATTCAGCAGCACATGGAACCTACTCTTCTCACTTCCTTCATCCTCGTACCTTCTCCCAAAAGCAGTTCTACAAGCTATAGTGCTCGAGAGAGAAACCAGCAATTCACTCAAGTTTGTAACCCCAGAAGAAGAGGCATGCCCAGATATTTTCTTGATCATTTGCTTCACCTCAAAGGTTCTTATGTATGAAAAGGTGGAGACACGCTTGGAGCTGAAGATATGCTGAACACAGATTTTTCTGATGAGTCTCCAATGCTCACTGTATGAGGCGAATGCAATCTCTGAACCGTTATAGGACAATTTCTGCTGGCCATGGGCTTTAGGGCGTCCACTAAACTCAAGATCATGGTTTTTGAGTACCACTTTGGCTAGTTTAGGGGAGGAAATAACAAGGGCTGGTCTTAACCCTAGTTGAAGGGAGAATATAGGTCCATATTTCTTTGAGAGTTGCCATAGCTGCAGATAAAGAATGGAGTTATCTAACTGATGCAGATTTCCTATGATTGGAAGGCCTTTAGGACCTGGAGGGATGGATGAGTTCTTGAAGGTTCTGAGATTATGGATGAAGAACAAGAAAAGCACAGGGAGAATAAGACAGAGAAAAAATGGTAACAGCATTGTGAAAAGCGTACTTGTAAATCTTATCTTATCTTCTATCAGTGGCTATAAGCTTCTCATTAGAGGTATATTAATTTATAGGCCAAGGTTGGTCCAACTTTTCATAATGTAATATGATGAAAGAGAAGAAGAGAGAAGAGAGAAGACTAAAGGGAAATCATATAATGTGTTTAGAATATGAGGAATAGGTGAGAACTTTGAAAATAAATTGAAAGAGAAAAACGAATTTACATTAATATTAAATTACTCAATAATTGAAGAGAGAATATAATTAAAAAATAAAAAATTACGACTTTTTTAGACAAGTTTATCCATAAATTTCTTATAGCATACAAAAATTTAGATTTTTCATTATATATTATATAATTTTTATTTTAATTGATATTGAAGTTAATTTTATTTTATATATAGGAAAATCAAATTCACTTTTTTTTCTTAATCTTTCTTTTCTAAAAGGAATTGTGTAAGATTGGTCACTTATTCAATTTAATAAAAAACGAAATAACTGATAAAAAAGACAAAAACTGAATAAACTAAAATCCAAAAACATCGAAGATTAGGAAAGAAAATAAGAAAAATTTTAATGTAATTAGATCGAATTTATAATTTAATGTTGAAAATAAGTCTAATTGAGTTTAAACCAAGCTTATTCATATCTTTATATTTTTAAAGAAAAATTTATATTACAAAATGTTCAAATTTTTATTTCATAATTATATGCGTAAGATTATTACATAAATTTTACTCCTTTACGAAGACTACATTTAATTAAATTGAATCAGATTTTAACTATTTCAGTAAAGATATATAAATGCAAATCAACTTGGATAACTTTATGTTTAATAGTATATATATATATATATATATATGTATATATATGTATATATATGTATATATATGTATGTATATGGAGAAGTGTGTATATAATATATCCTTACATTTATTTAATACTTTCTAATAAAGTTAAGGCTAAATTTAAATTCAAATCACTTCATATTGGAATTTATAGAATTAAATTTTAAATCAAAATAACGAAAAAATTAGAGTAATAGAGTCAAGTAGTTTGTCTCTTCAAAACAGTTTTGATCTTATCAACAAAGAACCCTAATAATAGAAGTGTTGCGTGAGAATAATACTATTTATCATACAAAGCCAATGAAAAAAAGTTAATGATATACAAGCACTTCTATGTATGAACCTTATCTGTAAGACTTATGCAACACATTTTCCATTAGTTTTGGGTGTTAGAAATTCCTTATTTTAGGTTGATCTCTCTTTGAAGTCAAAGACGTACTTCATTGCCATGTCCTTCATACATTGACAGGACAATAAGATAGGTTAGGGATTGGTTTATTTGGTCCCGTTGTGTCTTTGTCGATGGCCAAAGGTAGCAGAGAAGCTACGGATTTAAAATTTTAATATTTATTTTTTTCATCATTCATATTTATTAGATTCAGAGAAAGGCATAGGTAACCTATTATTTTATGTTAATTGGCATATGCATTTTAAAAATTATATATTAATTTGTTACTTAGATTTTAATTCATGCATAAACAATTAAAAAATGTTGACAATTATATTATATTTTTAGTTAAATGTGTAGTTTTAATTTTGTTATTTAATTATTTTTTAATTTAAATGATTTAAGTATTAAAATGGGTTATTTATATTTTAAAATTATAAAAAATATATAACAATATACTTTTTAACAAGTCTATGTAGATAGGTGTACAATTTGTACACCATAACATAGTCAAAGACTATTTCTTATCTTTTAAATTATTGGGCTTAAGTGGAAAGAACAGTTATATCTCTATAATTCTTTGGGTGATCTTCATATTTGCACTCGTAAAAATAAATGTTATTTTTAGAAATTACAAGTATGATGAAATTACAAGTATGATGTAGTGGAAGTGTTACCCTGGTTCAAATTAAAACATACACATTGATAATAATAGAAAAGTATATAAAAGAAAGATTTTCTTACTCTAATTGGTATTAAGAAATGGAATTTAAGTCTAATTCAATCTTATAAAATTGACTTGTAAAATGAAGTTTGCATCCACATTATAAACTATTGAAAAACCTCATCTTTAGTCAATGTAGGATCTCTAATACATCCCCTCACGCCGAGATTGTTCAACTCGTGCATGAGACTATATTGTTTAAGGGTGGTCTGATAGCGACCCGATAGCTAGTGGCCCAAGAACCGTACTAGGATAGGTTCTGATACCATATCAAGAAGTGAAATTTAAGCCTAACTCAACCTTACAAAATCGGCTTGTAATGTGAGGTTTGCACCCACATTATAAACTATTGAAAGGCCTCATCTCTAGTCGATGTGAGATCTCCAACAATTGGTGTCTAAATCTAATAAGTTGCCTGATGTCCATGGGTTGAGCAAATGTAAGAACTTGAAGGGGAAAGTTCTTGGAAAACCATCAATGTAAATAAGATGGGGGAGTGAGAAATCGGTTAAAATATTTCAGTTACATAGTAAAATTTATGCACCGAATGAAAACATATAAAGACTACATAGTAAGAATGAAAATTTGTTATACATGGTACTATGAAAGTTGTTATGTGTTTTTTATGACGATGAAATCGAAGGGTATATTATGATATAATATGCAAGTGTTCTAAAAAAAGAAACCATGGATTTTAGCAGACCAAAGTACTATTCATCAGGAGTGCCACAACAAAAGAAAGCACAAATCAACAGCAAAGATAATCATAAGGCAGAGGCGTTAGTAACAAACTAAGACATAGGCTTTCCAAATATGTATATAGAGTGCAAGAGCAAACTTTAACCTCAACCTCTCAACCACCTCAACAATCTTCCCAAACAATACTACCATCAATCAGTCAAGTCTACCCAAAACTTCCATCAGAAGAAAATCCTAGTCAAAAACTTTCTCATAGACTAAAGTTAGCAGCATAGTATAAAGGTCAACTCTCCTTTCAAATCCAGACACACAAAGAAACTTAAGCCTACTCCAACTGAGCCCACATGAGATGAAAAAGATTGCATGGTTATCAAGGATCTGATTCAATTTGAAAAGGAAGTTGCAAAGGTTCAACAGGACAAAGACGTTGAATAGATGGAATTGGAAGCTATTATAAGTCTGAGCCTTATTGATGAAGATCTACAATAGCGTATGAAAAACATTGTAAAATTATCAACAAAGATTGCACTAAATGAGGGGACAATACCAAGAGACAAAATTGCAGAGTGTCAAATCGTTAGATAGTCCAAAATCCTTTTAGATGATTTAATCATCTAATAAAGTTTTAATGAGAACATAACTCCAAGTACATGTTTGTATTTGATGATTTCATATGTCTGTTACAATAATATTCACATATCTCTAAGCATGATAAGTATGTACAGATGAACTCCAGAACCATATAAGTGTTTACTTACTATTATTTTATCACTACTAGAAAATTTTTTAATAGTAACCGAAATTAGTGACCGATTTTTTAGTTCATTATCAGTAACCAAATTAGTGGCTGAAACAATTTGGTCACTATCAGTGACCGAAAAGTTTGGTCACAAATTCGGTCACTAATTTTGATCACAGATATGGTCACAAATTTAGTCATAATACATAATAATAATATTATTATTATTATTAAAAATAATGATAATAATAATAGTAATAATAATACTACTACTATTATTAATAATAATTGTAACACCCCAAAAATAACATACATAAAACTAAACATTCTACTAATCATCATTAAAATTCATCAACATACAATAATCCTTTAAACTAAAGTATTTGAAAATTCTACCTTTAGAATTCTACTAAAACATAATTACAAA
>Ga0099825_1008018_pt1 | contig 12668 bp, 5 predicted proteins | sample SiratroredBW_FD_76838 | JGI IMG/M metagenome (GOLD analysis project Ga0099825, IMG submission 76838) | Root nodule microbial communities of legume samples collected from California, USA - Siratro red BW | ecosystem: Host-associated > Plants > Roots > Nodule | place: USA: California | collected...
AATATATTAATTATTTTATTTTTATATTAAAATAAGAATTAGAAAACTTAAGTTTTAAATCATATTATTAAATTTTTATTTTAAAAGTATTTTTATACAAGATTAGAAATTAAATGGTTTTAAAAGAAAAATATTGTGACTAAATAAAATAAAAATAATAATGATTACGATAAATAAAATAATAATAGTAATATATTGATATTATGAATAAAACATATTATGAATATAAAAAATTATGTATGATTATTTAAAAAGAAAATAATAATATTAATAAAAGTAAAAAATAATTAAATAATTATTATATATATTGTTAAAAATAAAATTCTAATTGATAAAAAAAGAAAAATATAAGAAGATAATATTGTATTTAATGTAATATAAACATTACTTTTTTAAAAAATAAAATAAAATAAAAATAATAAAAAAGAAGAAGATAAGAATGACAGATTTTTCATTAGATGAAAAGAAAGAGATAAGAGAAAGAGGAGAGAGGAGGGAGAATAAGAGCAAATAGACACCTCACAATAAAATATTACTTTTTTGTATACATAGAAGGAGTGTCAAATGAATGTATTGACATTAGGAGTGTCAAAATATCATTACTCTAATTATTTTTTGTTTTTTGTCACTAAAAAGATGTAAAGTACACCTAATCTCACTTTTTGTCACAGACAAAACTAAGGTTGTGTTTGGTTGAACTGATTTGAGGGAATTTACTGTTGAAGATGATGGATTTGAGTGGATGAAGGCTGTTTTGGTTGACCTGATTTGGGAGGATGGATCAGGAGAGATTTGCAGGATTGGATATTCGCTCATCTGAAGAGATTTGAAGGGATGAAATTAAAAATTACAAAATAGCCCTTGTAAATGAAGTGAAAATTAAATACTATTGACTTTGGAAATTACAAAACACTCCTTATTAATTTTATCACACTAAAATAATTAGAAAAATGTAAAGAAGGTATAAATTATAAACAAGAAACAATTATTAGCATTAACGTATATTTATCGTAACAATATATATTATATATGAAAAATAAACTGATTTATACCTAATTCATCAAATAATTGATTTCAATAATTATATATACATATATATATATATATATATATTTTTTTTTTTTTATTTTTAATATTTTTTTTTTTTTTTTTTTATTACTCCTTTTTTTTTTTTTTTTTTTTTTTTTTTTTTTTTTTTTACTCAAATAAAAAAAAACATTTAATTCTTCTATGTTCAATGTAAATTGAAATAATTTCTTATTATACTTCTTTTAATTTTCTCTTTCCAAACAATTTATAATGCATAATAAAAGTAAAGATAAAGGTATAGTTCAAAAAGTTATGTTATTTTAAAATTTTTAAAATGACAGATAAAAGAAACAAATTTTTCTTCAAAGGTGTCTATTATAAGAATATGGAATATATATGTTCTATTTTTTTTATTTCAATGTACATTTATTGATATTGTAATTTTTGCTCTTTTCATATTAAGCAAATTAAGGGTATTATTAAAAAATTCATGTTATTTCGAAATTAAAAAATATAAATAAAAGACTATTTTTTTGTATTAAAAAACCAATACTTAAAGAAAAGAATAGAGGGAGTAATATTTTTCTTTATTTGACGGGTATTCCTATGAGCATAATTATGAACCTACTCTTGAATCAAGGTACGAGAGAAAGTAAAATTATTCTCAATTTAAACAAAACATTTGAATTCCTACTTAATATTGAAATTAAAATATTATATAAAGTCATAATTAATTTCCTTACACCTATCAGGGGTTATACAATAAAAGTAATTAATAAGTAACTAATATACGATATTTTTTAAAATTTGTTTAAGAATATTTTTTAAATTCAAGTCGACAAGAATTTTTAATATGGTACTTCTTCAAATTTTATTTTAAATACCAGAATATCAAATTTTCGCTTGACTAATACATCAATATTCCACTAACATATGACATTAATTTAATTTTTTAAGATGATAAAATGAGTTAATTAGATTTATCCCACTATTGACCTTCCAAAACTAAGTCAATGTGAGTTCACTCATAAAAAACGAATTGAAACTTTTACCTACTTTATTTATATTCTGATTGATAAGTTGATCCAGAAAAATAAAACTAAATGAGTGCCAAGTTAAGGGATCAACCTATTAAAAAAATGAATTTTTAATTAATTTTATATTTAAAATACTAAATATGAATATTTATTTAAAATTAAACGTTTTGCCTTAAATTTTGAATAATAATTTTGTTTAGTACAAAATAAATTAAATAAGTATTAGTAATGCATGTATAAAATATTATTAATAATTGAAAAAGAATATGGATTGGATGAAATACATTTTTCAAAAGTTAAAATTAGGGATCACAAAAAGAAATTTAGAGAAAATGTTACTAAATGAATATTTTTAATGAATATTTCTGGAAATTTGTATTTTAATTACCTAGTTATTGGTGTATCCGTAAGAGTATTTTAACCCACGTAGCTAACCACTAATCATTATTAGGAAACTTTATTTAGATATTTAAAAAAAATAAGTGATAAAAAATTATTAGTGAGATAAATATTAATTATTGAAGAATTATTTAGAGTATAATTTTATATATTTATATATATTTTTAATTATGTCTATGAATTTGAAGTTATTTCTAAAAAGATTGATTTTTTTAAAACTAATACTCTGTAGTTCAGCCTATTTAAATTTATTTTTAGAATAATCAAATTTATTTGCACTAACATTTTATTGTGAAATTTTCTCAATTATATTTTTAATTAAATTTTTATTTATGTTTATATTTAAAAAATATTTTTAAATAAACTTATTTAAAATTTAAAATAATGAGATACTTTTTTTGAACGGAATAAATAATAGTTTTAAATCCTAAACTCTATCTCGTTCTCATCCCTAATTAAAACAAAATGTATAAAGAAACTAATAAATTGAAATCTTCAACTAAACTGAAATAAAAAAATGGATGAAAGTTTGCTCAACAAACCATTTTGTCCTCCTTTCTATTTGTCTCATATCCCATTCCACTTTTATCCTGCGTAAACTTTTTACTTCAACAAAATTACCTTTCTTTAATATATTAATGTAAAACCGTAATATTTATACTGACAAAGTAATATTTACTACCAAACAAAAGCTATCCTATGGAACACTCATCTAAGAATTTCGTCTATGATTTCCCTTTTCAAGTGTTATGACGTAGGAGATGACAAGTTTTGGTTTCGAAATGATGATATGCTGTTCATTTACATGTTTGCCTTGATTTAGAGGATAACAAAATCTGGAAATTTGATTACATGTGTTAAATCATGAGGCTCTTTTGGGAACAAAAACACAGATACCAGATGTGATTTTCACATGTTGTCACTACACTTATTCCACCTGACATGCCAAATTAAATTATTTAAACCAATTTATAATATTTACTATATTTGGTTCTTAATAATCAATTTATGTCACTTCTAGTGAGATAAGAATTTAAATAAAAAAAAAGGCTAGGTAGAATTTGGTTGGTTGAGACTTTTGACCTAATGATGGTTTTTGTGACTAATTTGAACAAGTTTGGTGTGTATTAATGAATGAACTATGAGCTTTTGAATCATTTGAAGTGTACTTTTGAGTTTGATTAATTTTGGTTTACACTAAATGAGTTGAAAGCCTGACCATGAATAAACTTATATATGATTGTTCCAACTAACTAATAATTTCAAATTCAAGTTTTAGATATGCAATTAGGTTAAATATTTAAAAAAAAAAACTTTTATACCATTCTTAATAATTATATTCAACTTGAATATGATTATCTCTAGTAAAAAAGATATAAACAATATAATAGGATTATGTATTTAAGCTAAAATCAAATAAAAATAACGAAGAAACAAGGTCATTCACTAGATTATTAAAGAAATATTGTAAGAATGGAGTTTATAGAGCAATTGATCAATTGCTTTAAATGATTTCATTTCATAATTAACTTCCTATTACTATTATTATTGTTGTTGTTTTGCATAGTTAAGATAATAAAGAAAATTATGACAGCCCACACAAAAGTTTGGGCTTTCCAAAGTGCATGAACCTACCTAAGAAGGAGCCCACATCGAAACACGTCACGTGATGATACATGAATGTCGTGTTCGTGGCGTGAGACTGAGAATCTGTATTTGCATGTTACATGTGTGGAGTTATTAGTAAAAAATCCTAATATTTGACACTATAAATATTAAAATATATTATTTTATTAATATATAATTTTTTATTAAAAAAATAATGTTAAATAAAAGTAATTAATAAATTATGGTGTCAAAATATTATTTTTCTTAATACATCAAATATAGCATTTTGTTGCTTCTCTTTTCTTAATGTTGAGGTTCTACAACACTTTTGGATGAACAAACGCCACTTTCACGTTACATGTTTGGTTTTATTGTTCAGGAGAATAAAAATTCTTTTCCATAATGAAGTTTTACTCATAAACTAAAATTTAGCACAAAGTAATGATTAATTCAAATAGGAAATCTATTTCCATCTAGCAAACGACAATTTGAGACAGCTCATTTAATTATGTTGGAAATTACATGGATCACGATAGAAGCTCCATGTTATGGCGAAAATGATCTGTCATGAAAGTGTCTATAGTTGATAATAATGGTTTTCTGTTAATGTTATTGCATGATAGTCATAGATGATAAAGGTGATACCGTGTTATAATTATGAACAAGATAAACTAAAGTTTATAAAAGCTTAACAATATTTGTTTGTCTTAAACTAAGGTTAATGCAAACGGGCAAAAGCGCGTCTGCTCATGTTGATAGTAGTGATAAGCAGTAGTATGAGAGAGACCAAAACTGAGACAGATGATAAGACAAACATGATGGCGTGAGCCATGATTCCCTTAACTTCATGAGCATATTCCACTGAAGCCAGTGCCAAAGCTGTAAGAGGAAAAGAATAAGCCCACCATGCCACATTGAACTTCTTCATAGACTTCTTAAATAGCATAGGCCTTGAAACCTGTTTGTTCAAAAACGCACAACAAAAGTGATTACTAATTTTGTTTCGTGGCCTAATAAAACCAAATGAGTTGTCCTAGTTGTATTATATCTATTAAATTGCAAGTTGCAACAAATGATATCAATAAGGTTAGAGCGACCAACTTACTTTATAGTGCAATGCAACTTAGGTACAACACTACAACTAAGCAAATAGAGAATTAATACCATGAAACGTAGACAATTTGACTACATCAGTACAAAGTTTGGACCAACTTTTTCTTTTTCATAAACTTGGAAATTAACCTACCTATCCTACTAAGGAATATTGTTAGGTTTGCAATTTGTCATGTGATGAATTTTTGGTTCACAGAAATTGATCTCACTAAACTTGTTTGCTATAATACGATTGCTGAACCATACAATTGTCATATAAAGATAAGTAAAATAGTATAACTTTAAACTCTTTTTTGTCAATTCTTTTACTTTCCTAAATGCTAGAAAAATCGAGAGAAACATAGAAAAAATTTTATAAGTGAAATCAGGTTCTTATAACAAAATAATATCATTTTTCATTTAAAATCTTAATATATTAAGTTTTTACATTTTTTTATATATTAATTAATATTTTCATTTTTATTTTACGAGATTTAGATTCACACTTGAATATCTAATATTAAAATTTTCAGTTAGTTATTATTTTTTTTAATGGTATTACTTACAAAGTTTTTATAGCTGGTTTATAAAAAAAAAAAATTGAGTTTACAAATCTCTGCAGGAAACATAACTTCAAAATTTAACCTGAAATTACCAGGGACAAGAAAAGGAAGAAGGAGAGGAAGAACAGCATCTTGCATGTGGTGTCAAACTTGCCAGAAATGGAGTTCCAAGCCAAGCTTGCCATGCTGGGTGCTGCAAAGAACAAGAAGAACACTGGACGCAGCATTGAAGGGATGCTATTGTTCCCTGCTAATCTCTGATACAGCGTCACAAAAAGCACCAAGTAATGAACAATACCCAAAGAAAACATGCACAGTGCACTCTCCTTCCAACCCATTTGTGCAGCAGCCTGTGCACCCACCAAGTTCCCAATAACAGACAACTGGCTTGTTGGGTTTGCTCCAACTGACAAAAATCTCTTCCCTTTTGTAAACCACTGCCCATAAATCTTCACATCAAGCATCACCATTGGCACAACAAACACCCACCAGAGTATTTTGAAAAAAAGTGTTGTTGGGGAGAGGAATGGTGATGATTCAAGCAAAATGAGCCAAGAAATCCAGGGAACAAATAGATAGTTCACCCCGACATGGTTTAAGAATTCATCCTTAACCATGCCAAAGTGTAGAAGACATTTAAGAATGTAAAGAAAAGAGAGTGTGGCTAGTGTGAACAAAGCCATGAACCATATGAGAGTGTGGACAGAAGAGGGTATTGATGAAAATAAACGTCTGAGAGCATGTGCATCTTGGATTGGCTCAATGAGGATCTTCATTAGAAAAGCTTGGCTTGTGAGAGACAAACCAATCCTGAAGTACCCTGCATGGAATTGTGTTAGAATAGAGGATGAAGATTGGATTTGGATGCAATTTGACTCAGTTTTGGTGATTGAAACATCTATTGCTAACTCTTCATCGGGTTCTGGATGTTGTTTCTCGTAGTCATCCATTCCAACCTTTGTGACAAGATTCTTTTGATGTGGTTTTTGAGAACAGAGTAGTGTATTTATAGGGTGGCTTAATCACCATGAAACTTTTCAAAATTATGTAACTATTGTTTAAATAGATTTAAATCTTTAAGAATGTGATTACTACTAAAACATATTTTCTTTTTCAAGTGAATTAAGTATAGTAAGATATTTTCTGTCAAAAAAAAGTATTACCATTTGTCTTAACATATTTTCTTTAATAAAATATAATTGTATTGATTTAACTGATTTTACTTTTGTAAACTATGATATTAGTAAAGAGTATGTAGTGATTTTGTCATGACAAATCTTGGTTAGAAAACCTTGATAAATTATCTTTACTTAGGTCTTCTCTCTTAATTATATATTCTTCCTTCACAAAACTCCAACTTAAGATCTTGATTAAGGAAATCAAGGTATCACTAATATTTTTTAATACATTGATGAAAAATATGTTTATACTGAAATCTTCTTATACTCTTTTCCTTATACTTTATATATTTAGTTAATATTATCTTGAGTGAAAGTTAGGATGCCTCTTAATTTCTCATTTTTAGTCAATAATTAAAAAGTGATAATATATATATATATATATATATATATATATATATATATATACATATAAATTTTTTATTTTTATCATATTATGTATATCATTCTCTTAGTTTCTTAGTAAGTGTATCAAATCAAATAAATAGTAAAATGGAAAGTCCAAAAATATTGTTACTTAAGGAATTTACTAGTATTTTTTTCATTACAAAAGGATAAATGCATAATTTTGGTATTCTATTATCAGAAAATTAGGTAATATTTTTATTAATCATCAAATACTTTAGTTGAAGATTCCTGTATTAGTTTTAGCCTCTTGAAAGAATGAGTTGTTTCCCAAATGATCTTATAAAGTACTCCACGTCATTCTAGTGGATTAATCAGTCAGTCTTAAAGCTAAACCAAACACTTAGAAAACAAACATTTCTTGTCTTTTCTTTTGAGAATTTGGAACAAACGTTTCATTATCAAAATCAACTACAAAAATTATTATTTAATCAACAATATCAAATTTTTACCATCCCCGACCTCATAATCAATTGTTAGTTTAAAAGTATGATACCGATGTATGTGTCACTACCACTATAGTGAGATAATAGGTGATGAAACTTTAAAAGGATGCAGCAGTTTCAATTTTGGACTCTTTCTTCTGCTATAACGTATCCCTAAAGTTGGTATCATTTACAGCTGAAGTTTGTGTCATTTACAGCTATGCACACTTTTGAGGGGACCATTTTTCATATGTTAATTATATTTAGGACTTTTGTATATGGTTCAAACATTAAATACTTTATATTCTTTATTGTCAATAAAAGTATTTTATATTTCTTTATTTTATGAATTGTTTGGTAGAGTGAATTAAGGCAGAAAGATAAAAACAAGAAGAAAAAAAATGGTGAGGAGAGGGGAAGAAAAGAAGAATTAGAGTGAAAAATAGTTTATTTTTAGTCCTAATCCATTATGTCTCGCTTTATTCTATTTCACATAATTAATTATAATAAATGCATATTAGATTAAGAATTTATATTGTACAACAAGAAGATGTATTTTCATAATTGATTGTGGAGGTCCTTATAACAATTGTAGTTAATATGGGAAGAGATTACATAATTATAAAAAAATAATGGTCTCCATTTTGTCTACACTATCTTAATTGAAAAGTATATTAATAAATTATAAATAAAGTAAAATTCTCTCTCTTTCTTTCTTTTTTTTCTCTTTATCTCTCTATTTTTTTAAACTAAATTATTTTTACCCATTTTTCTTTCTTTTCTTTTCTCTTCCACTATTATTTTTTTTTTTTTTTTAAATGAAACGAAACATTATTGTTGGCTGAATCCTTAGGCAATATTATATTTCATTGTTTATAGAAGTTGTCCGGATTTTGCTCATATCTTCATGTGAATTATTCTTACATAATTGCATCCATGCTTCTCCTTTGTTGGAAAAATCTGATTGATAACTATGGAACAAGTTTTGTCCTTTTGGGTAATCTTTCTAAACGTTGATTGTCGTGTATTTTTCGAGAGTTTGATTAATCATGAATTATTAGAAGATCTTATAAAGTACCTTATGATCTTATGGTGCATTTGCAGTGAAAGAGTTTGAACGTGGAAGGAGTGTATGATTGAGAATTATTGGTCTCTGTGACCCCGGGGATTGTGATTTCGACTATGATAGTTCATTTTCATTTTAAGTGTTTGATAAAAAAACGGAAATAAGATGGAATAATTATCTGAAACACAGAAATTGATACAGCATATATAAAAATAAGTAAAAATAAAAATATTCCGTTTTAAAAGAAGTTTAAATAATCCTTAACAGCAATCACAATTAATGAATAAATTTCCTTCCATTTCTCACACTAAAACAATCATTTTTAAATTTCTCTCTTTACTGATTTGTGGATCAAACAATTTTATTTTTTACTCTTGTCTTCTTTTTCTTTTTACTCTTCACAATTTCTTACCCAATTTACCTTTATTAAACAAAACGCCCATATAACTTTGTCTTTATGTTTTCCTGAAACTAGCTTTTGTGGGTTACATTCAATGTTTCTAAGGTTCAAATCAATAAATTTAGAAAAAAATTTAAAAATTATAAATAATTAATAATTGTAGTCACATTATATTCAATGTTCTCTTCGTAGATCTAGATGGTGTCAATAATCTAAATCACATAATCTTAACATTATAAAACAACCATAATTATATACTTAACATACATGTAACCGTCAAATTAGGTATTAATCTTGAACTAAAAGTTGTTTCAGACAGTTCATTTAAATTTATCTAATTAAATACTCGTTAAAGCATTATAAATATCCAAATATACTAAGATATATATTATTTAATGATTACGCATTCATTAATCTGAAGATATGGACTAAATTATTACATTCATATTTTATTTTTAATTATATTTTGAACAAACAAAATAAATCATATACATTTTAAAAATAAAAAGTGCATACACTTTTTAATAGCACGACACATAATAGCATAATATACTAGAAATTTCTCGGCATTTTTTATTTTTCTTAAAAATATAGAAATACGTATTATCTTTTTCTTTTTACTATCTTTAAATTACTTTTATTTTATTTTATTTTTTTATTGTGAATTTTGTATTATAACTTATTGTTAAGAATAAAATAAAAAAGAATTTGAGCAGATTAAAAGATCTCCTTAATTATTATTATTAAATTTACAAATCCTCTCACATGGATTTCAAAATTACAGTGAAACGAATAACAGAATTTGCCGTTGCAGGATCATAGAGCACAGTTTGAAGGGTAGCATAGCCCCTCGCAAACCGAAACCTTCCGGTGCCGGACACCACCGAAAGCTCCTTATAATTCTGGCGTTGCCGACTGACGCCTTGGATCTCTAACGTGCTTCCGGCGTACTCCGAATTCGTGAACACAATTGAAAGAATCGCGTTCACGTTAGCGCCATCCTGGGCTCCCACTACCATCAGCCCTTGGGCCCGCCCCACTTGAGTAGAGAGTGGGCCTGGGCCCGTCATGACAGGGTCGTCGACTGCAATTATGGTTCCGAATTGGTCGTAGTTCCAAGGCCTTCCCCTGAGGCCTATGATTGCAGCAACGGTTGCACTGGGCCCTCTCGCTCTGTCTTGAAGGTAGAAAGTCAAAGTTGTTGGAACACCGAATTGACCATTAGCTTCGTAAAGCATGGTTGTGGATAGCAAAAGTAGGAGTGTGAAGGAGAAGAATTTGGATGCTGCCATTTTTGGTTTTGAGATGGATTTGGATGCTACAATTGTTCATATTTATAGCACTAACCCAGAAGTTAGCTTATTAATTTAATGTTTACTTACACGTTAAAGAAAAACATATTGGCATTTCTCACGTGACTCTTCAGAATAATATTAATATTAAGATGTAATTAAGAAAAAAGTAATATGATTTTAAAAAATAAACTTTAAATCTAACTTAATTTTACAAAATTAATTTTATATTTATATCTATTTATATATTATTAAAATGTGATATCTCTAATCAATGTTCACTAACAATCTTTTTTAATAGATTCTATCGAAAATATTTTTAAAAAATATTTTAAAAACAATTTAACAAAAATAATTTTAAACATGGATATCTTACAAACAAACCAATTAAGAAAAAAGAAGTACTCGTGGTCCCTACCACAATGCATGAGCTGTGATACCATTTTGCATTAACGTGACATGAAGAAAATAGTGTTAGTTTGAGAGAAACTAACGTCTACTACCACATGAAATGTGCTTCGGTTTCACTTGTTGCTGTAAAACACAATCATTGTTCAGATTACAAGGAAAGTAGTAGGATTGGATGAAACTTCTTTAACTCTTCATTCTATAATATACATTGATTACCAATGTTGTTTAAAATTAAATAGATAAATTAACGCATTATCCAAAGCACGTGGTCAGAAAATGTAACTTAAAAAAACTGTAATATTTTTTAAACAATAATACTTTATTCAGTATTAAAGAATAACAGTCAAAATAATTTACTTTACGCAATAAATATTTAGGTATATATCTTTGCCTGAAGTTTCGTACACGTATTAGAACTTACTCAAAAAATATAATTTAATGATTTATTTGTAGAAGAATTTGCCACTACTAAAAAGTACGTGTAATTTCCTTATACATGCTTTTGACAATGATGGTCTAATCTCGTAGTACGTAGATTTATGTTATGAAAAAAAAAAATATTTTGATGGATTAAGAATATATTTAGAAATTATTTTTAATTTCAATTTCTGGTGACGTTGGATTTTTCAATCTTCTAAATACGTTTTTCTTATCGAAACCGACATACAATAATACTTTATCTCTTTCATTTATTCAGACGTTACAATCCTAACAAGATTCGCTTAGTTATGATTGTAATAAAATATACGTAATACATTTCTCTCATCAATAATATCATTTATTCTGAAAATTTTACATTTGATTTTATGAAAATGTATAAATTTAAGATATATTATTCAAATGGTTAAGTTGTGTTAACTGGGCAGCACTTTATTTTTTAGAAGTCGCTAAACACGAGCACGATTTTAGTAGTTATTTAAATTTTACACAAAGTCGTTATTAGTTTTAACAATTTTCGTTTGAAAAAATATTTTGAAAAAGTCATGCTTACTGAACATAACTTTTATCTAAGTTAATTTTGCTAGTAAACGTTTCTTTTTACAAAAGAAACAAAAAGCAAAAAACAAAAGTAATTAGGGTGTACGATGACTTTAGTATTGGGCTACATTAGAATATCATAGACTGTATTTTCATTAGATTGTCTAGTCTGTTAATAGACTAATTTTATTTGTCTTGTTTAATATTAAATCGTTTAATTTGTTTGTTTATACTAGATGGTTTAGTATGTTTGTTTACACTAAATCTATTATTGTTTATAATAAATTGTCTAATTTGTTTGTTTACACTAGACCATCTAGTTAGTTGACAAATCGTCTAGTTTGTTTGTCTATACTAAGCTACTAATATGTTAGTTACAGATTAGTTTGTTAATATTAGCTTCTAATTTAAAAAAAAAACGTTGTCGGTATCACAACTACAATTTAGAACTAGACCATGTAATTTGTTGACAGATTGTTTAGTCTATCTTGTTTAACATAGACCGTCTAGTTTGTTTGTTTACACTAGATTGATGATCATCTAATATGTTTACACACTGTCTTGTCGATTTATCTACACTAGACAATTTAATTTGTTTATATACATCAGACGGTCTAATATATTTGTTTAAATATAACATTTATTATTGTTGTTAGTTTAGTAAAAAAAGTTACTAAGGTAAAAAACAAGTTAGTCAAATAAGATAAATAAATTAAATATTATTTAACGATAAGATTAATATATATATATATATATATATATATATATATATATATATATATATA
>Ga0099825_1008019_pt1 | contig 12668 bp, 9 predicted proteins | sample SiratroredBW_FD_76838 | JGI IMG/M metagenome (GOLD analysis project Ga0099825, IMG submission 76838) | Root nodule microbial communities of legume samples collected from California, USA - Siratro red BW | ecosystem: Host-associated > Plants > Roots > Nodule | place: USA: California | collected...
TATAATATATTTCTTTGACTATGAGAACTCTTTTGTTCTTCGCTCACTACATATTTTTTCTATATCTGCCTTCTTTCTTAGGCTCACGTTAGCAATACTTGATGTAACCAGTTTTGATACCAATTTGATATTAATGAGATATTATAATACCTCAATAAAGTTTAAGCTCATGAAAGCATAAAATAATGGAGATAACTTCTTAAAACATTATTCAATAACTCATAATTTGTTGTATTCCATGTAAATGTCTTTATATAAACCTCATAAAATACCTTAAATAATTAAAATAAAAAAGAAAAATATGGCTACCTCTTAAATGAACAAGAGAACTGTAAATAAGAGAAAAAAATAAGGTGACTTAGTAAAGTATAATTAATTTCTATAAGAGAAGCAGTGGATATCTATATTTCTTTTGTGTTATCTCTTTAATTGGGTTGGAATGTTATTTAGCTATTTTAGATGTATTTTTCTAATTTTTTTATCATGAGTTGGTGAGTCGGGTTCTTAATAGGTTGGGTTTGATTTCGATCTATATCGAAATTAAGATTATCTTTTAGCTCAACTCAACTCGAACTAGTAGTGAGTTGGGTTGACTCACAGACTATGATCTATTTTGACAGGTCTAATTGTGAGATCTTCAATACATTTTTTCAAATGAATGACATTGGACTTGAAATATTAAGGAGTCCAATAATAAATAACATGGTAGACTTAACTAATTTTACAAGAACATATACCAGATAAGTTATGTTATTATAAAAAAGAATGACTATTTAGTTTATTTTTAGTTATTTTTTTATCTTCGTAAATTAAAAGATACAATTAAAATTAATAATAACACATACCATAAAAATATTCATAATCATTGGAAAAAATGAAAAATAACCATTTTGATAAAAGAAATAAATCAAATTTGATCAAACAAATTCAAAACACAAAAATAAATAAATTTATACATTTTATCCTTTTAGAATATAAAAAAGAAATAAATACAATTAAAAAGTTTTCAATTGACATTTTCCCTTCAACAACATCAAATTGACGATATGTATTTCGAAAGTGTCTAAAAGAGAAAAACAAGGTCATTAGAAATATATTGTTAATATGAATTTTTAATTAAGAGATTAATTTAATCACCTAAACATAAGAGTAGTTATTGATGCTTTATGAGATAACAACTACCGTTAGTACAGTGATGAAGAAAAGCTCATGTACACTAACTCGTTAAATATTTATTAAGATGATATCTACAGGTGTCCACATGTATGAATATTTTTGTCACCATTATTGTAGAAGAAACTATTTACAGAAGATAGGTGTGAATACTAACCTATATTTATTATTGAGAAAACTTGAAATTTCACAATAACTATATAGAGTATCAAAATAGATATAAATAAGAGCCATCCTCATTTTATAAGTCATTTTATGAGATTAATTAAACTTAAATCACTTTACAATATATTTTACATAAAAAAATAATTATATTAAATAAATATTTGTAGTATCGTTAAATGTGACTTACATTTTAATAAGTTAAAATTATGTTTGTTATTAATGTTATGTTTGAGTAATTTAATAATATAATTTTTAAATTTATTTTAATATTTGATTTTAAATTAAGAAAAAAACATATAATTACAAAACAGTGATAATTATAAAAAAATAATATTCGGTTTTTTACTTTTATATTTATTTTTATGGACAACACAAAATTTTATTCAACGCGTGTTATTATATAAAACATCAAATACCTTTCTTTAGCTGTTGGTTATGCCAGATGTTTTGATGTTATGTTTAAATAATTTAAGTGTTATATTTTAAATTTTGTAAAGGCGAAATTATTTTCTTATTAAAATAAGGTGTGAGATGTAAACACAAGAGTCAATATTTGTACTAAGAAAATTTAGCTTAGTTGGTTGAGTATGGTGTATATGTTATCAGTATGTTTTGAAATTCTACTAATAAAAAAATATTTAAATATGAAAAAAATTAGAATAATTTTGAGTGCTGCATTTAGTTTTATTTTATCCCAATAAAATGAAATGGAAATTATGGGCCTAAGGCTGAGCTGCTGATCAATCACGAGCTTTACTAATGGGACGGCTTCTTCCTGCACTTCCATTATTTCTTCTGCACCTTCGTCCAGAGCAAATTGACTATTATACTTTTAATAAAAAAAATTAAATAAATCAAACATATCTGAAATTTTTTTATTCCGAATTATATGATTTGGTATACGACTTTTGTATATCATGATATACAATTTTTTTATATCGAATTATATTTAATATATAATTTTTTTTATATTTCAGGTTGTAATCTGATATACAAGTTTTGTATATTGAATTGCACAATCTAAATAAAAAATATATATTTTAAATTATATAAAAAAATTATATATTTAATTATATAATCTAATATAAAAATAATTATACACTAAATTATATTTTTTTTATTTTAAAAAAATTTGGAGATACAGGATTAGTCACAAAAATGCAGTAACAACGCGTTCACTAATGGACTCTATAGCCTTTTTCACTTTTCAGGGCTTCAATAAACAGGGAGTCTAATGCGGGTCATTTCTTTTTGCACCCACGCCTTTCTCCTACACCTCTACATGTTGAAATTACTATTTAGCCCTTGTTATAGGAAGGTTTGTGCACTCCATAATATGCTAGCAAATTGAGAATTCACTTTTCAATTGGATAATGTGAAAGTTTTTTCAAAAATTTATTCCGAATTGCAGGATTTAAAAGTTGTATTCTGTATAATTTAAAATAGACCTTTAAATTTAAAAATCATTTTTGAATTATACAATTCAAAAATTATTCTTTTTAAAAATATATAATTTGAAAAATTCTTGAATCATATAATCTAGTAGAGATAGCTCTCGAGACTAAGAAATTGAGGAGCAAAATTATAATTATATATGTTTAAGTATTTTATCTTTTGCTGAAATAAATAAATCCTCTGATGCTATTGCATCACTAAGTCCCATGTGATACACTCAGGTAAATAAATTTAAAAAGGAGGCCAATGTGGTGTTGTAGCATTTGGAAACTTTTGATAGTCACAAAAATCAATTAGAAAAATACGATTCATGACATCTTTGACAGAAAAAAAAAATATCACATTTAAATTAGTGTATTTTTATTTTATTATATACTGATATATTTCATCGTCTATCTCAAACATAAATTATAGTATATGTTATGTTTTCGATAGTCAATAAAATATATTAATATATATATATATATATATATTATAATTATGTGAAAATATTACTATTTTATTATAATTACATGGTATTTTTTTAAATCAATTTTTCAACGTATTTTAAATTTTTAATATATTTTTAAAAATCATAGAATTTTATAAGTTATTTCCTTTTAATGTTGTAAAAAGTATATAAAAAGTAACTAAAATATTAATGGAAAATTAAAATTGAATATTTTACAACAGATCGAAACATTTTTTCTTTACATTTATCACATTCTTCTTTCAAGGAAAGCGGACACAGATGCCTAAATTATATTTTATCCTCTATTTTCCTCACCCACATAAGCAAACATATGCTACATACTATTAAAATGTCTTATATATTACATAACTAAAGTGAAAGACGTGAAATGTAAGTCGATTTAAAAAAAAAAAGAGTTACTCCTCTTGTAGCATTTGACTTGTGCATTTGGTATGGTTAGTAACATGAAGATTTTAAATACATATATATTTCATTTAATATTTAATATTGTCTTTATTTGATATATAGCCTTATATATAAAAAAGACCTAATTTGTTAAAAGAGATAACATAGTTAAATTAGCTAACTTTAATTAACAATATTATAAATTTAAATATTACCCAAATAATATTCATAAATGTCATGTTTTAAGTGATTATTACATAGCGCGAGTCATTATTCAAGGAGCACAAATGTCAACCAATATTCTTTAAAGGATTCTTTTTACTGAGATGATGAAAAAATTTCACTATAACTTTTTAACGCGCTTTGATCTAATTTTAATAAAAAAATTATTCGTTAAATTCCTCAAAAAGCCTTCTTTTTTATTAGTTTTTTCGCCTAATGGTGTGATTTATATTGTTAATAGTCTCGTACATGCATTTATGTTATTGAAAAATTGATAACTTTGTTTTATTTATAAAATTTCAATAAACCAATCTATCTAAAGTGGATCTATATTTCTTAATTATAATCAGGAAAACATATTTTCATACACATAAAAGGACAAGAAACTTGTATTAGAGGATTTATACATTGATATTAATATTAACAATTTTATAATTGTGTTGTTGTTTATATTGCATATGGCGTGATCGAGCAGAATTGAGTGTGTGAATAAGGTTGATTGAAATATGAAAGCTAACTGCTTTTTTATTTTTTGAGAGACACATATCAAATCAAAATGGGGGACCAAAAACCTAACCTTAGGATGCAAATTATTCTCCACATAATGAGTCTACACTTAAATGAATTAATACAAAAACACCATTTTGGCCAACAACCACAAATCTGTTATGGATAAGAGAGTTACCTTTGATTTTCCTTCTCTCTCTCTTTTCTTTGAACTTCTTATTTGTGATATGATCTCACCAATTTAAGCCACCTGGCATAAATAAGCAATAACGTCTAAAAAGAAAGAACCAAATCATTAGCATTTGCAGTGATTTTTGTTTCTTGGTCGGATTCAGATTTTGTCAATTTAATTATGAGTAAATTAGGTTATAAAAAATAATAGAGGTTAATAGTAGTTAAATTTGATATTATGATTTGAATCATGAAGAATTTACAAAACTGTAAATTGTATGATTTTAATACAGGAATAAAAGATATATATTAAAAGTGTCTTAGTTAAATTTTACTTTTAATTGAAATTCATTTAATCAATAAAAGTAATGGTGTAGAAAAACAACATTATCAATCCAACACTATTAATCCTTGGTTTGTTTTGACATTTGTTTTATTTAAAATTCAATTTACTTGATACACTTGTTCCAAAATAAGATTGAAACACAAAGTAAATTTATTATATTTATTTTAATTAAATAGTTGTTGTCCACGATACATATAATAATAAAGTAAAAATTTTAATTACATTAATTTTTAATCATATTATGTTTTATTTAGACGGAATTAGTGCAATAATATGTAATAAAAATCACGATCCATACAATTTTAAGATTCTATACTATAATTTTACCACCTAATTTTATAATGTCAAAATTATGCATTTTATAATTAATATGCAAATAATAAAATCTTACGATCTTAGAATCTCAGGACTTCATATAAAGAGTTATGATTCAAATAAATAATAAAGTCTAAATCCTAAAGATTTCAAAAGCACATTTATTTTCACATTTTTGGTATGTGGCACTAATAGCAAACCAGGTCCGTAAAAACACGTCTAATTAATCGATGTTAGTTAATAGCAAACAAAAAAATAAATAAAAATGGTTTGGTCTTGAAGATGAAAAACGTGCGCAGTTTAACCACTTGATGGTCTCTTTCATATATTTATCTTCATTATCTATAAAAAAAATAAAAATGAGCAGGTATAGAACTTTTGCATTGAATTTTCAATTATTGATGGTTATCAGATTTTAAAAATTAATAAATTTATCTGAGTTTTTCATTGATTTACTTTTATGTTTTATTTTACAAAAATATAATTGTAGCAAAGAATTTAAAAAATCACTAAAACAATACGATTCAGTTATCTTGTTATTTCTTTAGGTCTTGAACTCTTATTTATAATTTATTAATATTTTCATTGAGAATCAATAATCCTTAATTTCATTGTTTGCATTTAATGGAGTGGTTTCTTTCATTATTATGTTAATTTGATGGTATTTAAATATAATAATTTTTTCAAAGTTTCCCTAATAGTTCATATCCATTGCTTAATTATTATTGAATAGTAAATAAAATCATGTTTAATTGTAAATCATATTATATAGATATTTTTCTAATTTTAGTCTAAATAAATAACTTCTATATTTATTATACCCATTTTTTTTTAGATATAGTTATATCTGAATATAGTTAATGATATATTTATTCACCGAATACATTATAACAACAGTACTTGAATTATTATATTTTATGTACTAAATTGTAAATATTTAATAATTAACTATATTTTTTATTTTAATTATTCTTTTTATTATTTTAGATTTTATTTAATGAAGTAAAAAAATTTATACATACATGTTGATTTTGGATAAAATATACATTCAATTCTCTCACTCAATTTAATACTTATATATTTTAGAATATTTTTAACTCTTACTATTATCAAATAATCTTTTGTAAGTAAATCTTTCATTGGAACTTTTTCAGTAATTCAATAATCAATACGAGCTAACTTTTTATAAATAATATTATTTTTATTTTAGGAGAATCACGTTTCTTTTTTATAAAAATTTTTGGTGTCTATTGTGGAGCTTAACTAAAATTATTTTCACACCATAAATCTTATGGTAGTTACGAGATACATAATTATTGCATCATTCTCATCAAATCTTAAGATTGACCCATCAATCATCAAAGCCCTAAAAGTATATATGGAAAATATTCTTAAAAAATTGAAAATAATCTCTAAAACTCAATAATTGATATACAGAGTTAAATGTGACAAAGATTTAAAACTTATACAAAATCAGCGTCATGACAAGTTAAAATAACATTAGATCAAGTTACAAATTTTTATAAACAACTCACTCTACTCAACGAATACCAAAATACATATATTTTTGATAATTTGATTAGACATCACAAATCTTTTTCCTTATAAACTTTCACTTTCATTTCTTCACATATCAATAAATTAAATTTAAATGAGTGACATCCTCGTTTTTCGACCTGAATGACTAATATTCACCCAAATCCAAATATAAAGTAGATTTCTTTTATTTTTTTTATTTAAAACGTGATCTTTTCATAATTATATATATATATATATATATTTTTTTTTTGAAATGATATTACTAAAAAATGATAATGCTCAATAAGGCATTACTTTTGCTGACATAAAAAATATTTTAAGACTAGTTAACAATATAAATTTAATTATTTATCAAATTTTGATAACATCAGTCAACTTTAATTTAAAAAACAAAACAAAACTGAAGAGTAACTATATGACTCAAATGAAAGTAATTTGAGTCACAAAAATTTGAGTTGATTTTTTATATTTAAAGCACTTGAATGGCACTATTGACATACGCATGATTGATCAAACTGCTCAATCACAAAAATTTGAGTTGAATTTTGATATTTAAAGGACTTGAGTGCTACTATTGACATAGTCATGTTTTGATGTATTAAAAAAGATCTAAAGGATAAGAATTAAAAGAAGGGTTGGGCCTATAGTGTCAAGCTCCCAAGTTCCAACACTTTATCATTTGCCTGCAGCGAAGTCCTTTTGGTAGCCACCAAAGTCCAATCTACGTTTCTAGAATTTGACCAGAATGTGGCGTAACTTTCAAAATCAAATTCATTGCATGACCAAGAAATTCGCCAGGGAAAAAACTTAAAATAAATAAAAAGGTCAAACGAAGAGGGAGAATACACAAGTCCGCCGAATGAAATCATGTTGTTCTAGAAGGGAATCAAAATATCAAATACATTTCATATTGTTATCCACTATTCACTATCAAGATATCTATAATGATATCCCTCATCGTCAAGCAAGACCCTCAATGCACTTATATACATGTATATTTATCTTAACTTGTTTTCAACATTGACGATACTTAGATCTATTTGTTTTTTTGTTCTTTTAGATAAATGAAAATAAAAAATGGATAGAAATTTAAGTGTGATATCAAAAAATAAAATTTAAATTTAACTCAATCTTAGAAAATCGGTTTAGAAAGTGAGGTTTATATCTATATTATAAACTATTAAAAATTCTCATCTCTAGTTGATATGGAATCTCTAACATATTCTCTCACACAGAACGCTCAATTCAAACAGGGGACTATATTGTTTAAGAATCTCCAACCTACAAGGTTATATCTTATATTAAATAAAAATAAAATATTGTGTAATATATAAAAAAAAATTACTTTAAAAGTAGTATCATAATTTTTTATATAAAATGACTCAGGATTTATTCAATCAAAATCTCTTCAGTTTATCTCGATCCAACAAAATTGTATGTGGATTATGAGTTATATTATATTAATATATTTGATGTCAAAATACTTGAGAGACCTAAAGTTAAAATGTTCAATGTCAATTTTCTTAATTATAATTTTAGCTTGCCTTTAAAATTATATGAATTGTTCATTTATATTTTTAACAATCGTGTTGAGAAGAAAAAATATTATATTGGTCAAACAAGAACATTATCTTAATATTAATATTTTAAGAAAATAATTCAGATCAGTGTATAACTAAAAATATAATAAATAAATAAAATATGATTAATGCATAACTGAAGATAAAATAAATAAGATAAACAAGACTAGTGTGAAATTGGAGATAAAATAATTAGGAAAAGAAAAAAAATAATATAGTATATAATTCAAGATAGGTTAAAATAAATAAAAAATTAAAACATACATAAGTTTATTAAGATTAATATAGAAAAAACTTAATCTCACTCCCCCTTACCTTTAAATAGAGACTCTAAAAATAGAGCTATAAATGTTTTTAGTAGGTTGCTCCAAAATCTCTCTTTCTCTTTCTCTCTCTTACTTCCCTCTCCCTTACCTTCAAGAGTTTGTAAGATTACATGGAGTTTGTTCTTATTTTCTTACTATTTTTTCTGGGTTCAAACTTGTGAGCAGAAGTTACCTACTCATAATGCATTTTGTAATCATTACTATAATTCCATTTGGTTGGAATCTAATTAAATTCTAATGGTGAAAGTGTTAGTGTTAAGGTAAAACTGATGTGGTGTGGTGAAATAATGACAAAATGTTATCTAATCTTATCTGAGCATTAAATGGGAGTAGATATTTAATTATTATTATTATTATTATTATTATTATTATTGTTATTATTATTATTATGTGAAAACCAAAAGGTGATGCAGAAGAAGAGAGTCAATACGGAAACTAAAAGGTGATGTGAAATAAGGAAGCCAATACGAAAACCAAAGAGTGATGCGGAAGAAAACAAAATCAATGCGGAATCGAAAGGTTCAAACTGAATGCTAAGATCATCTCTCTCTACGGAATACTTAAAACCGTATTGTTAAATCCATGAACTGAATTCCCCAAAACTGTATTCCTAAGATCATGAACTGTATCCTCAAAATCGTATTACTAGGATTATGGACCGTATCTTAAGAATTGAATTTTCAAAATCATATTGCTAAGATCATGAACCGTATCCTTAAAATCGTATTTATCTAAATAATGATTTTTGTTATAATTTGTGGAAATTACAACAGAATAATTCATATTTTCATAATGTTACAAATATCTTAATTTCTAACTCTTAAAATAAGAATAAAATAATATATTTATTTGAAAATAGTGATGTTACACAAACACGTGTACATTATCCTGGTTTCAACTCTTTCAAACTCAGACTCTTTCATAACATTATATAACGTAATGATAATCGGGACTTGAAATATTTATCTTAATTGATATTCTATACACACCATTCAAACAAATACAACTAAGTTTTCTTTTAGTAAAGTTTATAAAAAATACTTACTTTTACTTTATATCTATTTCTTTTATATATATAAAAAAATTATATTTAAATTATTACAAAACAAAATAAAATAAAAATTAAAGCGATAAATTTAAATAAATATAATTTGATAAATAAAGTCAGTGCATAAAGGATATAAAATAAATAAATAAGACTGGAGATAAAATAGATAAAAATAAATAGAACCAACAAGAACTAAAGTAAATAAAATAATTAGAATTAAAGATGAAGTAAATAAAATAAATAGGATCAATGTATCCAGAGTTGAAGATGAAATAAATAGAATTAGTGCCTAACTAGACGTAAAATAAACAAAATAGATAAGATCAATGTATAACTAGAAATAAAATACATAGTGTTAATAGAGATAAAGTAGATAAAATAGTCAGGATGACTAGTGTAACTTGAGATAAAGTAAACAAAATAATTAAAAAAAAAGAAGAAAATAAGATAATAATAGTTTAAAATAAATAAAAGATTAATAAAATACATATAAAAATATTAACATAAAAAGAATTTAATCTCACTCTTTCTTATCTTTAAAATGCATACACACACTAACAATAAAACTATAAATATTTCATGTTTAAGATTTCTCATACTTCAAATTTCCTTTGTTTTTTTTTGTTTTGTTTTTTTCTCTCTCTCATTCTCTTCCTTCTCTCACTCTTCTTTCTTCCTTCTCTCTCATTTTTCTCTATCATCCTTTTCTCTCCTCTTTATTTTTTATTTTTTCTTTCTTTGTCTTTCTTCTTTGTCTTCTTTTTTCTAACTTTCTTTTTTCTTCTCCTCCCCCGTCTTATCTCACCCCTTTATATATATACATAAATTTATTTATTTTATTATTTTCTTTAAGAAAAATAGTAATTACACTTATTCTTTTATCTTCTTATTTTTTAAGAAAAGTGATTATTATATTTATTAAAATATAATCTTATCTTTTTATCTTATTTTGTTTTTTTTCTTTCTTATTTGTTAGAAACTTCATTTAAATAATTGTTTCCAATATATATATATATATATTACTTTTATTATTATTATTATTATTTATTTTTATTAATATTGTCATTTTATTGAGTTACAATGTTTCTTAAAAGTTATTTAATTTGTTTTCTAAAGATATATAATAAAAAAATATTTTTAAAAATAGAATTTAATTACAAAAATAAAAAAAAAATTCTAATTCTTATTTCAAAATAAGGATAAATTAATTAGCATAGTTATTTAAAAGTAAGGATGTTACATAATTCAATGGAAGTTATCTTATGAAGGTGTATATGTTTTTGTACATGTTTATGATGATGTAATGTATAAAAAAAGGCAAGATTTATGTATGGTTTGGGATGTTGAGATGAATTATATGATGTATGTATAACATGTCATTTTTGCTAGTTTTTCTCTAGGTGATGAATCTTGTTGGATCACTTGTAGGCATGTATATAAATTTGGTTATGTATACAAGGGTTGACCATTCTCGATTGAATGGTTGCACCCTTAATAGGTTATGTATGAACACTTAAAACGATGACGATGATATAAATTGAAAAAACTTACAATAAGAGATATATTGACTTCATTATTGTCTAGTCATGTACATATGACTTCAGATTATGAGAAGCCAATGAAAGTTACATTTAACTTAGTAGCATATGTTTTGCACTATTTTGACGTTGAAAACATAAGTCACTAAGGTATGATGAGTACATAATATATCAAATAGTTGATTTTGGCTTTTTATCATAGCTTTTAAAAATCTTCTAAAAGTAGTTTTTTAAACATTAGCTTATCTTAACATTTTTATTATGTATGTGATTTATTGTGATTGATTTTGATAAAAAGAATCCATGATTTGTCACATCTGCTGGTGAATACGAACTATCTTTCAATTGATAGTCTTGAAATATATTTAATGTTTAATATATATATATATATATATGTATATATTTGAAATTTAAAAAGTGAGGTATTTTTTAAATTAATAAAATAATTAAAATTATGATATTTATATTTAAAATTTATCTTGTACATAACCCAATGACTTTAATTTTTTAATATTAATAAAAAACCAAACATATCTTCATATATTTTAAATTTTTCATATATATATATTTTTAATATTAGAATTATTTCATCTTGCAATTTCATTTCTGTTATCATGAGTTTGAGAATCAAAATTATTATCTTACTACTTCTTTATTTTTGTCTTCACCTATATCTATATTATTACCTTATGCATTAAAAAAAGACTCATCTGTATTTTCTAATTTATTTTTTTTTGTTTAAATTTTATAAATTTATCCATAATCCCCTTTTGTGATCCAACAAAAAGTTCAACTCTTCTTTCTTTTTTTTGAAATTTTGAATAACTTGATTCGTATCTTCTAGTTGACATATTTGTATATTTTTATATAAAATTAAGAACTATAAGTATATAAAATGACATTAAGTTAAAAAGATAAAATCTGACTGTTAAAATAATAAACTTGATTGTAGTATATTGTCTTAAAGTCTCAAGTCTCCTACTATCTTTTGGTCCTGTCCTTTGGTAAGTCTTTAAACTTAATTTATAAATTCTAAATTTATAATGCTTTTCCTTAAATTTGTACAAATTATTTTAAAATTAATTAAACATGATGAAAAATAAAATAATTTTAAGATCAATTCATTAGTCTGATATTATTTTTACCTAATATTGATGTAGTCAAAAGAAGCAAAAGCGAACACAAACTCGAATTCCTCAATCTATTGCTCAAAGTCTCTAAATAGAGATACACACATAAATACACACTATAGACTGATAAAACAAATTTAGAATCAGAAAATAGTCCAAGTCTCCAAATATAGACATAAACATAAATACATACTATAGACTGATAAAACAAATTTAGAATTAGAAAATAGTCCAATTACAATCAAACACTCAAATTGGAACAATATTATAAAAGAACCAATGAAAATGTAAGAGAAA
>Ga0099825_1008020_pt1 | contig 12667 bp, 3 predicted proteins | sample SiratroredBW_FD_76838 | JGI IMG/M metagenome (GOLD analysis project Ga0099825, IMG submission 76838) | Root nodule microbial communities of legume samples collected from California, USA - Siratro red BW | ecosystem: Host-associated > Plants > Roots > Nodule | place: USA: California | collected...
ATAAAAAAAAAAAAAAAAAAAAAAAAAGAACAAATATTAAAAAAAAAAAAAAAAAAAAAAAACAAAGACGTAATGTTGCGGGTGAGGATTTTCATATTCTTTGGTTAGAATATTTTGGCATTCATTGTAAAGTAGGTAAATCCTGTGTCATTTTTATAAATGCGAGAAAAAAAATTATGACAATTGTAAAGTAGGTAAATCCTGTGTCATTTTTATAAATGCGAGAAAAAAAATTATGACACAAGAGAAAGAGGTGGTATTTATAGCTCATTCTATAGATATTTAAAGTTTTCAAAACTTTGAAATATAAAATTTTTAAAGATTATTATAAAAGTTCGTCAAATAAATTAAAAAAATTTACCAAATAAATATTTGAAGATTATTATAAAAATTTAAGATAAATATTTGAAGATTACTATGAAAACTCGTCAAGTGAATTATTATAGCTAGTCAAATAAATATTTGAAGATCATCATAAAATTTATTTCACTAGTAATAAATTACCGTAGAATCATATTTAATTTTTCTGAATATGTTAAAAATTGTCAAATAAGTAATTATAGTATCGGAAGTTAGATTAGTCTGATGAAGTGTACAATGTTAAAGTTGGAGTAGAATAAATGGGTAAAGCCAATTAATAGATAGGCACTATGTTTTTCCTCAAACTTGTTATCTTCATTCTTAAATTAGTGAAATAAAAAATGCATAAAGCTAAGATGAACATTAATTAGGAAAAATTGAAAAGGTTAGATGCCATGCAGACTTAGTGGAGTAATGCGGGTACAACTATTTGCTCGTGAAACTTAAAGTATCAAATTAATTTATTATTATATTCAAGTATTGCTTCTTTCTAAGTTTAGTTGAAAGTATATACACAGATTCCACTAAAGTGTTTTTCAATTTTGGGTGGAATTTGGGATCCTATGAGTTTGATTCCTAGTGCTGCATATCTTTATCTTTCATAAAGTTACGTTCGTTCTTTTTCTCTTTAATTATCTTCCTATCCAACCTTCATCTTCTACCAGATTGCTAAACTGTAGAATGACGCTACCATCAAAGAGAAAAGCCACATTTCGGAGGAAAAACAGTACACGTCTCTTTGAACATGATTGATGTGGCTTAAGAGAAATTACGTTGGACAATTAATGAAAATAGTTGGAGCATGAATCCGCAGGTTGTAAAAGACAATAAAAATGCCAGATAGGAATGTGTCTGGATGTCTGAAAGTGTAAAATTTACAGTTTACATTGAGATATAGAACACTGTTGGGAAACAAAATGATAATAATAGATTTACGTTTTACGTTACTTAGATGTTATAACGTCCCATTAGAGAGTTATATTAACTAACGTCTCCTCGTAATATCACTCATATATATATATATATATATATATATATATACCAACTTCTTTGAAAAAGTAGAAAGAAAGCAACTTCTAATTATTTTTAGATTTTTAAGTCATTTTTACTAAAAACATCATGTCACAACATCGTCTACTCTTACATATCATATAATCATCACAATCGATAAACAATACAAAATAAAATAAGTTAAGTTTTTCATTTTAAATAAAAACTTTAATTTATGTATACATATTATGTTTATTTCATTCACAACTCATTCATATCCTCTATAGATAAAATATCTAATATTAATTAAATTAGCATCAAAATCAAGTGTCTAATTAATAATTTATTAATTATATTTCATATCAACATCAAACACTTAACTCTCCATTTGAAAGATACATGTATTGAATTAAAGTATAGATATGCACATGTCATAATATCATTACTAAGTTATCATCATGATAGAGTTGCATAATAAGAAAACAGTTCACTCATATGATAAGATAAATCCTTATAACCTATTAAATGTAGATTCTTTTCACATATTAAGTTATAGGAATATTTTTTGACTTTCACCACTTGATATTTTCCTCTATGTGAGTTCATATTAAGTAATATAGGAATATTTTTCGACTCTCACCACTTGATATTTTCTTTTATGCCAGTCCAATATCAATAGAGTCAGGATCACCTCTTTCTAGATATCCGATTCAATACATCACCTACATCTCAACACAATATTCCCTTCCTTAGAAATCACCATGTTCTCAATACATCATATGTTATATCAGAATCATAACATCATATGCTTTCAATCATATACATTTTTATCTCAATTCACATACTTATAAAATGCAAATTTATCATTCATCCTATTGTAATAATATTTAAGCATAATATGTTGATAAAATACAACAATCTAGTGAAAGATACACAATGATATAACACATTTTGTAATTTGTCCAACCATTATTATGCTTGCTTAATAAAAGGTGTCAACTTTGTCCAACAAATTTTAGTCCCTTAATGATCAAGACTCTCAAATTTTCAATCAATTAAATTTTGTCAAATGACAATTTTACTCGCCTAGTAACTCTGCATAATTAAGAAATTTAGCATATTATAACAAGTGACCCAATTGGCTAAAACCGAATTTTCTCTTCATTTCTTATGCCTAACATAGACTATTTTATTCCAAAATGACAACTTAAACCAGCCTGACTCAATTAAAATATTATAACTTTTCACTACTCAACATATAATAAATCTCTCATTTTAAAATAATTTACTTAGATTAAACAATTTTATCTCACCACCCTCAACACTTTAGGTCTCAAACATAATAGACATAACTAACCATAATTGTCTCAAAAAATATCAACATATCACACACACAAAATCAAACTCACAATCTTTCAACACTTCATTATTTCATATACTATTTTATCAAATTTTGGCAATTAAAATATACTCAAACAAATACAATCACCACATAAAAATTCAAAATTTTTTATTATGTCACCTTTACATACAAATCATTTATCCTAAGCTACTATCAAGGACATAACTAACTTCTCCTACTTGTTAAAACTTGTTTACTCATGCTTAAGCTCTCAAAATATTTTGTGCCCATGGGAAAGCTAAATCATGTACATAAAAGACTCTAATGAATAATCTAAACATACCCTTATATTTCCTAACTAATACACTACAAAAAAATTTCAAATTTATCAATAGATAATTACTAACTGATATGTATGTTGGTAAAATATAATTATTGACAGATTTTACCGACAAATAATTAGATAGTCAATTTACAAATAAATTTTATTGAAGGATAATTGATAGTTAATTTACCTACGGATTTAAATTATTCGTTGATAAATTGAACGTTAATCATCTGTCGATAAACTGACTGCCCAGTTTTATGATTAACTAATGTGAGGATTATTATCAATCTTATATTATTTTTGTTAATATTCCAAAATCTCATGTTTACTAAAATATTGATTTAAATATAATATTATTATTAATAATTTCGTGTGTTTATTATAAATTTAAAATTTCTATTAATAAATTTAATAAAAAATTTCAAAATTACTATATTTATATCAATATAAAATAAAATTAATTATGATAATTAGCCATAGGTTATTCATCATATTATTTAAAAAATTGGGAAAGAAATTATTATTTAACATTTAATTGATAAAAAATATAAGATAATTTATTCATTATATTATATAAAAAAATTGGGAAATAAATTATTATTTAATGTTTAATTAATAAAAAAATATAAGTTTATTAATTATTTAATTAATAATATTTTAATAACGTTTGATATAAAAAAATAAATAATAAATATGAAATGTTTCAATAGTAAATTTTAGTGAATTATTAGTTTAAGAATCAATAGTAAGTTTTTAGAATAATTTATTTTAAAATAATAATTTTATATAATAGATTGCATTATTTAATAAATATTAATAGAAATAATATATATATATATATATATATATATATATAATTTATTCTACGTTGTAAACAATTAAAAAATTGAATTGTCATTATTAATTGAAATATAAGTTTGAAATTAATATTATTTTAAAATTTCATATTAATATTAATTTAAATATTAAAGTTATTATAAATTTCCTAAGGTTAGTATAATCTTTAAATTATCATTAATAACTTTATTAATTGTATTTTTATACTTATAAATTTTATAATATATAAAATAAAATTTATTGTAATAATAAATTATTTTGAAAATTGGTTGCTTTTGGGTTTTGTCAAAATAAATGTTTTTGTGTTAAATTATTAATTAATATTTAATCAATAAAGAATGTATATTTATTAATTATCTAATTAATTTATATCAAATAACTTGAATTAAACACCATTCAAATTAATAAATTCACTTCAAATATGTTTTAAAAAGAGGTCAAAGTCTTATAGTAAACACAACTTTAATATAAATTAAATGACATTACAATCATATTTATAAGTACGATTTTACTCTAAATGTTAAAAAAAAAAAACTCTAAATTTTTGTTTCTAAACAATTATATTTAAAAATAATAAAAAGTATATATATTATAAACCACAACTTCAATATAAAAAAGATAAAATATGCTTGATAACATGATGTTTTTTAAAAGACCTAAAAAAACATCATTGTCAAATTAAATTTAAACGGAGAAATGTAACGGGATTAGCGCCGTTGAAAACGAAGATGACAAGTCGCAATTCCATAATTTCTTTACGTACTTTCATGAGTATTTTGATGTAATATTTTAAACTATACAATACAGAGTTGATTATTTTTTATATTGTTTAACATTTAAATTGTGTGATTCAAATGTATATTTAAATTATATAATTTTAAATATATTTTTTTTTATTTTTGGGTTAATTAATCTAGAATTCCTTTCTCACGAGCCAATTTAAAAATTAATTTTCTTTACTTCTGAATTAGCCAATTTTTTTTTTTATTTCTGAATTGACCAATACAGAAATGAAAACAGTAATTCCCAAAATAATTCTTTATTCAACCTCTCTCTTTTGGAACAAGAGATTAGAAAACAATAGGATTATTTGAAAATAATAATCCACAAAAAGTTGTTGGGAAAGAAGTTGTAGGGTTCCGCAACATGTTGAGTATCTTTTTTAAATCAAAATCTGGAAGCATTTCTGATTCGAAAGTCATTCTTAATGATTTCTGAATTTTGTAATATTCTAATTTTTGAAATCCATTAATTAATTTTAAAAATAAAAATAGTGTTATAGATTAAATAATTCGGAATATTTATTCTAAACTTCATATTTTACAATCTGAAATTTTTATAGATCTCGCGATCTCAAACAAAGGTTAAAGTGGATATTTTGAAATTTATGGGAGTGCAAATATGGAGGTGCAGAAGGAGATTATGGGGCCCAGAAGGATGATTGTGACAGAGTGAGGTTGGAACCAACTTCTTATGAGACCCAAAGCTGTTTATGTAGTGTTCTAAATCACAAATGTCTTAATAGCATCTCATGCAATAATATGAGGAAAACGTGTACATTATTTAAGCCACATAACACACGTGTCTCCGATGATTAACTATATTTAATATGCATTTATTACGTGTTAACTATTGATTACTGTTTTAAGTCAATAAATGTATATGGCACTTTTAATACGTGATAAACATAAAATAGACTAATTTAATACACATACATATAAATAGGGTCATTGCTTATGATTCCCAGAAACTTTCCTAATTAATAATTTATTAGCGCAACAAAGAGAGAAATTTCCTAAACTGATGTAATTTTTATCTAAAATTTTTAAAATGATGTATTTTTTATTTATTTCTGGATATAGGTAAATAGTGTCTGCCAGATACGATATTAATGTGAAAAAATAAATGAAATCATGAAAAGATAACACAATTTTAGTTTACTAAAGAAAAAATGATGCAGTCAAGATTTGAATTAATAAGTTAATTAAAATTGTCAGAATACTGCACAATTTTGTGGTGGTTAATATTCTCCACCCATTCCACTTCTTCTATTTTTGGCACATGTGTTGTATTACTATTGTGTAATTAAAATAAATGTAAAGTTACAAGATTGTTTTATTTATTGATAAATATGTAATGGTTGAAATAAAAATGACATCAGTGAGATTTATATATTGAATTAAATTAAGAGTAAGTTTGATATTGAAAAGAAAAATAAAATAAAATTAAAATTTAATAATAAAATATATTTAGCAAAATAAAATATAAGTTGGATATTTGAATTTAGTTACTAATATATAAATAATTTAAAATAAAATTGAAATTTAGCAATAAATTTAGAAAGAAAAATTTGAAAATATTATATAATTTTTTAAATAAATTTATTGTTAGTTTTTAAATTATATCTAGGTCATTTTTCTTCACAATATGTAACCACTTGTTTATTCAAATTAAGTTCACAATTATTGAATTACTTAATCAGAATTAATCTCAACCATTATATATTTATTAATAAATAAAATGACTTTGTAATTGTCTATGTATTTTAGTTACACAGGAGCAACACACTATGCGCAAAAAAAAAAAGGAATAGGTAGAGCATATTCAGTATTCTGGCCATTTTAATTAACTCATTAATTGAAATTTTATTTACACAATTTTATCTAGTAAACTAAAATTCTTATGTAATTGTGTAAATAAAATTTCAATTAAAACTCTTTTTATGATTTTATTTAATGTTCAATTAAATGGTGTAATAAGGACACTATTTCTTCACAATAATATAGTCTCTCTTATACACTATTTACCCATATCCGAAAATAAATAAAAAAATATACCATTTTAGAAATTTCACATAAAAATTATACCACTTTGAGAAATTTGCCTAGAATTGATGGTTCTTTTGAAAAATGATAATTGGTATGCACGCTAATTAAATAAACATATTATTTACCTTAATTATCATTTATATGCTTTTTCATAGAAAGCATTAAAATAAAACTATATTATCCAGAGGTGTGAGTTTTAAACTTTGACTTTTATTTTTATTTTTTTAAGAAGGTCGTGATATTGAGATTATGTTTGAATGAATTATTTTCTGATTTAAAAATTTATTTGCAGTTGAAACTGTAAAATAAAATTTTAAAGATAATGAATAAGTCGTTTATTAATTTATATTTTAATTTAAATTTTTCTGAAAAATAACTTGAATTTAATAAACCTGAAATGTATTATGGAGTATGAAATTTAAAAATATATTATAAATTATGAAATATGAAAATACATTCTAAATTACATGACCTAAAATACATTTTAGACTATGTAACCTTAAATATTCTTATGTAATTTGAAATACATTTTTAAATCAGAAAATATATTTTAAATTGTATAATTTTTAATATGATTTGGGATTGTATTTGGAATAATTTTTTTAATTGGCTAAATTCAGAATGGGTTTTTAAATTATTCAATTTATAATAATTTGGACCTTTTTTATTTATGAAAATGCTGGAAAAAAAATAGTATGGAGATGATAAAACAAATATCTCGTTTTAGACTATGTTACTGACCATTTTTTGTTTGCTTTTTTTTCTTGAAAATGGACCATCCATGGTCGAATTGAATTTTTAGGAACAAGGAAACGAAAAAAAAAAAAGGAAAATGTATCTCGATTACGAATAAAATACATATATATAATTGACGGAAAAGATATTTTTAATTTTTATTTTTTATCAGATTATTTGATCATGTTTTTTGAATTATTATTATTATTATTATTATTATTATTATTATTATTATTATTATTATTATTATTATTATTATTATTATTATAAAAAATAAGTAAAGACACAATCCCTTTGCTTCTTCACTCGTACTGATTAGAAGGAAGTGCTGAGGTTTTAATTATGAATTCCACAAACATATTAAGTGGTATAATTAATAATTGATTTGAACGTTAAACTAGAATTGATGTGGTTCTTTATTTTTATTGAAATACTATTATACTTTTGTTTTTCTTTTCTCAAAAATATTAAATTATATAAGGATTTTTTTTTAAAAAAGGAAACATTAAAATAAATAAAAAAAATATTGAGAAGTCCGCCTTATCTTATTTTTCATATTCAAAACAACACACTATTAGAATTTACAAAAGTCAACTTCCCAAATTCAGGTAAAAGCAGAATAAAAGTTTTACAAACATTGAAATATAAGTGTTTTGGCGTTTTTTTAATAAAAAAATTATTTGGGTAACTTATATTAACCTTTATAATGTCCCTGTCATTCCAATAAAGCTAAGATATTATGACATGAGAAATTATCATTTCAACTCATAACTGCATACTCAATAATATTATTTAAATAAAAGAGATCCAAATTGCACTCCTATGTTAGAAAGTATGTTAAATTATGTATTTGATGTATCACAATGTTATTTTCATTTTTGGCAATAATTTTTCTTATTTAATTTTTAAAGATGTTTTCTTTTATCTCCACGTAGTCCTCCTTTTAAGTTGTTTCTTTTGTCCTTTAAGGGCCATGTGATTAAAAATTAAGAAACCAATAAAAAAAGGTTGTGTGAATCTAAAAGTTAGAGACCGAAGAGTGTAGTAAATGACAGAGTACCTAAGTAGAATTTTTTGAGTAGTTTTCACTATGAAGGAAACTAAGGATTTTGTTGAACAATAAAGATTAGTAGTTATATGCACCATACAACTACTAATCATTTTGGCCATGGATTTCAAAAAGAAAAATGATTGGACACAATGAGGGTGCTAGAGAAGAGAATAATAGGGTAATTTACACTACATAGTGAAGAAGTTCTTGTAATATTTTCCCCTAGTTTTGCTGCATGACCCCTTCATTGTGCAGTAAATGTAGATTAGTTTCTTAAGTAGATCACTTAATTAGGATTACCATAATTCTTTATTTAAATATTTAATTTTTTCAGGACATGCATTATTTTTTTATATATAATTCCCTGGTTAAGATGCCCAGAATCCAACCAAAGAATGTTAAAGAAACAGATTTTGAACATCAATTATGCAACTTCTTTGTCAAACATAAACAACACAAAAATACCATGACAAAATCTACTTCAATTTATGATTGAAAAAAAAAAATATGTTTCTTACACATATGGTAGAGACCTTAATGAAGAGGGAAGAAAATCGGTTTGGCGAGAATTTCGAGCTCATTATTTTATTATCAAATAAAATGAAGTAATGTCTTACCTTTTATTTCTGGATTTGAGTTGCATTTTTTCAGTACTTTGAAACTTATCTGAACTTATCCAAAAATCTTTTTAACTGATTGTGACTCTCTTATAATATAAAGAAACTCAAGTTGAAAGAGACACTGAAACTTAATAAAAAAAAAAAAAAAGACTTTCATCTTTAATCATTTTTAAACAGAACAGTCAGACAAATGTTTCATTTTTATATTAACCAAAACAATGAATTATATGTCTTTAATTATGAATAAAATTTAGTTAGAGCATCTCAAAATACGAACTGTTTCATATATTGAAAATTACGAGTTGTGATTCTTATTGCAGCACACGTTAAACAAATTGTATTCACTTTTTGATCCAATAAAAATATGCCAAAAACCTCAACCATTTCTTAAAAAGTGTGATTTGTAGAGTCTATTATCTTTTATTATTATTGATTGTTCTGAAGGAGATATTTCTTTCTTCAAAGGAAACTATATCTTATACAAGACACAAGTTTTAAGAAAAAAAGAGAGAATGTCATATAGATTGATTCCAGTGGAAGATTTTTTGAAGAAATAATTCTTCAAATTAAAAAAAAAAAAATCAAGAAGAAAAGAAGGTCAAAGATGTTCTTACTTCTTTAAAAATTTATATATAGTTAGTAATTTTCTAAATTTAATATATAGAGGCTAAAATTACATTTATTTAAAGATTTGTAAAATATGTTATTAAGTAAAACTACAACAACTACACTAATGGATTCCAAACTTATTCCAACATACTAAATTTCCATAATTTATTTCGACAGACATTATTTTTTCTGCCCAAACCTTTATGAGCATAAGTTTTGAAGCTTTAAACCATCTCAAAATATTTCTGTAAAAATCATGGATATTACTTGAGTACCCTATTCGAATCAAACTATATCTGAAAAACACCAATATGAATAAAGATTTGATGAGACGTAGCACCCTCACTTTTTCTTTAGACAGCTACTTTCAAGCGTGACATGTTCACGAGGTCAAATTCTCAATGGGAGAAGAAGTGGCATAACAAAAGGGGAAGAAGCTATCACAATGCATCAATGCATCTACATAATTATATTTATTTATTTAATTATACTGAATTTGAATTTTTCCCAATATTTCTGACCACCCCATTTGCAGAACTGAACTCTGATCCATCCCACAAGACCTTAAAAAACATTGAGCAGTAACAAATGTACATGAAGTTGTCCTTTCACTGTTGTCTTCAACCCACATGCACCATTGATGTCACTACTTCATCATGACTGAAACAACACGAGCTTACATATCAGAACAATCAATTACGGTTAGAAAGTGCTATCAATTGTGACACATGAGTAACCAACGCAACATTTATAACCCTTCATGTACTCTCTTTTGTCTTTTCTTTTGCCGTATATCACAGTACTATTCACTTAACCACTCTTAGCAAACACTTATTTCAGTAACTGTTGCTGTAGAAATTATGAGCTGATAAATAAGTTATTGCTCTAATATAGTCTCTAATACTAATTTGCTTTAATGATTGAAAGGAGAATATAATGAACACTGTTTTTTTTATAATCATTCAAATGTGTCAAAGAGGGTAATGAATTCTTGCATAATTTTCTGAGTTTGGCTAGTTTAAATCTCTGGGCCAATTGAGAGAAAAAGACAAAGAAAGAAACTAGGTACATGTCCAAAAGAAAACCAACCAATTTCAAGAGAACAAAAACTGTGTAAACTTTGAGAAGAGTTCATATTTCAGTGTGAAGCATCCAACTCAGTTACATGATCAGGTGACTGAAAAACTTTACTCAGCAATCTCTTCAAAGAGAAACCCAACAAAGAAGAGGAATTTTCAGAAACAGAATCACTCATAGCACCGATTTCGCTCTCACTGATCTCATAACCAGGAGTCACAACCACAATCTCAAACACGTCATCAGAAGCCGATGGAGAATCATCGCTCACCAGAATAGGAGCTCTACAAATGGGACAATTGCAGTGTGAAGTGAACCACATGTCAATGCACTCCACGTGAAAAGCGTGGCCACACTTTGGCAATCTTCTTCCAATCTCACCCTCCTCAATTACGCTCAAACAAACCACACATTCCAATTCCTCTGTTTTTTCAGCTTTGTGCTCAAACGTGGGAATTGCTGAAACTGTTGCTGAATCCAGGCCCTTGGTGCACGTGGGTGTCGCTTCTATGTTGATGCTGTGGAAATGGGAAGGTTCCAGAACGCCGGAGACGGTCACCGGAGTTCGCCACCGGCGAGTGTGGGAACGTAATTGCGACTGAGATAAGAACCACTTGGCATACACGTGGAGTAGGAGGACAAAGAGGATGACTAGGAGCAAGGAGAGAATGGCTGCGAGCATGATGCTGCTGTTGCTGTCGGAGAACACGTTCTGAGCGAGTTGACTCAGTGAGTTACTGGGTGACTCGGGTTGAGTCGCCATTGAGGGGAGTGAAGGATGAGAGTGAAGTCGGTGTGGTTTGCTTGAATGGGCAAAAGGGTAGGTTATTTTTGTGGAAAAGGTCAGGGCTTTGAACTTAAAATGAGATTTTGGGAGGAGGGGACCCAACAAAACTCACTCAGTCAAGAGCCAGTTTGTGCAGTGTGGAATAAAATGTTTACTTGAAAATGAAGGGGGTGTGTGGTGTTACTGCCTCTCGTAAACAAATGTAATTGTGATGGTCTGTGGGGAGGTTTGTCGAGGGGAGCAGATGAAGTCAAAGGAGAATCCCTATATCTAGGGGATTAAAGAGGAATGCATGGGAATGGGGTGGAGGGATGAAGAGAAAATAGGGCACAAATGAAGCACTCGTGAAGGCAACGGCAATGGAGGGTAGGTGGGTTTTATTGGATTCATGTGGAAGGTTTTCTTTATTTATTTGTGGTTTTAATTGGTTAAAATGGTGCAATAAAGGATCCTAACTCCTCAGGCAAAGGCCTTATGAGTGATGACATGACCACGAAATAAAATATGAAATTCTTAGTTCTTGTAAACTGTATCAAGGCTAAGTCAATCATGAAAAGGAGGCACCCCCCTCCACAATTTCTTCACTTTCACATTACTCATTGTCTTTATAGGGACTTTCATGCATTTATTAGAACTTTGACAATATTAGAGGGGGCGCAGTGTTGTTTGGGTTTGGTAGGGTACATTGCGGGACCCCAACTACTGTTTTAAAGAGATCAACCAGAGTTCAGGGGTCCCATGTGAATGGAACCATACACTCTAGAGGGGCTGCCTTTTTCTTTTCTTTTTTTTTTTCTTTGACCACCCTACCACAGCTAGCAGCTGTTGATAGCAGTAGAAGATCTTTGCTTAGATTCCACCATATTTTGTTGCATGTTTCCAGCAATGGATAGATCCCTTTTCAGTTTTTAGAGTGGTTACAGTATAGGCTTGCAAAAGGACCTCTTGCCATACAGCATTGGCAACAATTCACAGGTTTTTTGGAGTTGGAAATCATAATACATGCTCTGTTTTTTTTTTTTTTTTTTTTTTTTTTTTTTTTTTTTTTTTTTTTTTTCTTTTTATATTTTTTTTTTTTATATTATAATTTTATATTATTTTTA
>Ga0099825_1008023_pt1 | contig 12664 bp, 9 predicted proteins | sample SiratroredBW_FD_76838 | JGI IMG/M metagenome (GOLD analysis project Ga0099825, IMG submission 76838) | Root nodule microbial communities of legume samples collected from California, USA - Siratro red BW | ecosystem: Host-associated > Plants > Roots > Nodule | place: USA: California | collected...
ACAACACATCAAATTATTTGTATATGAAAATAATGTTTTATTCGAAACACTTATGAAATATTTTTCATTTTAAATATTTTTTTCATCAAAATAATAGTTGTATGTTATTGTACTCTTTTTATTATTTTTTACAACCAATTTAATAGTTATTGTTAATATTATTATATATAATTGTTTAATTAATGAACATATTATTTTTAGTTTTTTGTATATGATGTTTTATGACTAGCTGTGCTTTTAAAGTTCTTTTTACCATAACACATACATGATCAAATGTATGGTTCTAAGGGATCTAAAATGTAGTGATTAGAGATTACATGAAAATCAATAAAGAATAGAAAATAGTATAATAAAACATCGTATACAAAAAACTAAAAATAATAACATGTTTGTTTCAAAATAATATAAATTAAACTCTTAAATAGTATATAAGATTTGTGTTTTTAGTAACATACAAACCACATTCTAAAGACCTAACATATAGGGACAAACATCGTCTTATTATCAATATAAAAAAAGTCATATTTATAAAAGCGGAATATATTAAACAGAATACTCACGGAAAAAAAAGGAAAAATTGTATACGTACAATATTTTAGAGAAGAAGTATTTGGTAAAACGAATCTTATTTTTCGCACCCAACATTTTTATTTTTTACCACACCTATACAGGTTTCGGAAGAAACCATTTTTACTTTTTACACATCCGTAAAAAGGTGGTGCAGGAAGAAACAAGGTACCCATGTTGTTAAATAAAATGGGCTAAAATAGGAGGCCCAAAGGTACTTCAACATTTTGGTGGAAACAAGACAGCATCCCACACAAATTCGAAAACCTAACGGAAGCAACTGCAGAGTGATAACCGGAGAGGTAGCAGCGATGAAGAACCTTGAAGAGGACGAGAATGGCGTGGAGATGGAAGAATCGCAGAAGAAGGAGAAGAGAAAGGGGAAGCACGATAAACCCAAGCCATGGGACGATGACCCCAACATCGACCACTGGAAGGTCGAGAAGTTCGACCCTTCGTGGAACGAAGGTGGCATGCTCGAAGTCAGTTCCTTCTCCACCCTCTTCCCTCAGTACCTCGAAAAGTACCTCCAAGAAGCATGGCCTGCTGTCAAATCCGCTCTCAAACAATACGGCGTCGCTTGCGAACTCAACCTCGTACACACATCCCTTGCTCACTCTCCTTCCACCGTCCTTTTCTTTCATTCCCAAACCCTAATTTTACTTTCAATTGTTACAGGTCGAGGGCTCCATGACGGTGTCAACGACCAGAAAGACCAGAGACCCCTATATTATCATCAAAGCCAGGGATCTCATCAAGCTTCTCTCAAGAAGTGTTCCTGCTCCTCAGGTATTTATATGTACGTCTTTCTCTTTTTCTCTCTTTTTCTTTCAAATTTTAGTTATGTTAATGTCGTTTTCGTTGCTCTCAGGCGATAAAAATACTTGACGACGAAGTGCAATGTGATATCATTAAAATCAGTGGCATGGTTCGAAATAAGGTATTCTCTGATGATTTTGTGAATATTGTCTGTTGTTTTATCGTTGAATATTCATTACCAGTACCTCTGCCAGTCCTGTGTTTGGATTGAGTGTTGGTTAGTTCTTTGGATTGGGAAGGAACAGGCAGAGGCCATCTGCTGTAATGCAATGATTTTGTGATATTATGTGTGACGGTTGGAAATGTTTGTATTAGTAATCCTACTTTTGGAGCAATAATCATTCGTGTTGATGATATACCTATCATTCTTATGCACCAGTTCTCTCCGAAGCTGCCAAAAATAATTATTTGAGAGCACACTTCATGCTTTCTATTGCAATGAAATTCCCTTAAGAACTTTTAGGAGAAATTCCTTATTAATTTAAACCATATGGCCGTGAAAGCCCCCCTGTCTCAACAGCTTTTTTTGAATTTGTATTATTCCATGTAATTTTTGTATTTTGTCTCAAAACATTTTGAGGAATGTGCGAGACCAGGAAGTTCACTTGATTTTCTGACTGCAGGAGCGATTTGTGAAAAGGAGACAGCATCTCGTGGGTCCCAATTCTTCCACCTTGAAGGTATGTTTTCTGTTAAGATTTGATTCTTTTCAGCAATGGGAATGACCCCTTTGTTATTACATTCTATCTTTGATTTTATGGTACTGCATACTACTAAAAACCGATGGCTTCAACTTTGTAACTCACTTTTCTCTAACTGCAATACTGGTTTGCAGGCTCTTGAAATACTCACTGGCTGCTACATTCTCGTCCAGGTAATTATGACTTTTGCTTCGTTGTTTAGAATGTGAAGACTGTACATTTACTTGCACTATGATACGGGTGTAGTCTAGAAAGAGCTGATTTCTTTCTATTTCTCATGCAATTCTGCAGGGAAACACAGTTGCTGCTATGGGTTCGTTTAAAGGTTTAAAACAAGTCAGAAGGATTGTTGAAGAATGCATGCTGAATAAAATGCATCCTGTATACAACATTAAGGTTAATTTATTTGTATTTTATCAAGCTGATCTTTATGGTATAGATTTCCGGTGTAAAAAATAACTAAATTCTCTTTTTTCACTTGGTCAGGTTCTTATGATGAAGAAAGAACTTGAAAAGGATCCGGCACTTGCCCAGGAGAACTGGGATAGGTTCCTTCCAAAATTCAAGAAGTATGCCTTTTATTTGATAATTTGTATATACAAAGTTCTTACCCTTGGCGTCCGTTTCATTGACTCTCATATCTTTATCTAGGAAAAATGTTAAACAAAAGAAGGTTAAATCTAAACAGAAGAAACCATACACTCCATTCCCTCCACCACAACAGCCCAGCAAGGTGAGACAAATTCTAATATCTTTAATCTGGTTGTATTTCTTCCACTTATGTATGGAGTCTCATCTATTCATGTCCCCAAATACAAAAATAAAGAATTGTTTAGAAAAGAGAGGTTGAGGGATTAAGAAATGAATGCTTAAATAAATTCCATTTTGTTTACATTTGCCTAATGGTTCCCAAAGAAGAATTGCATTTAATGGTTCTTGAGAACTCAATTACCTCAGTAGGACCCTACTGATCCAACTTGATTTTCGGGCTCTGCTGTGATTAGTGCTTAATCTATTTTCTCCTAATTGCTGTTGATTTGTTAGAGCTGAGAACCTAATATTTCATCTTTAGTTGTTTCAATAAAGGTAACAGATATAGTGATTGTGAAATATGATTAGTATTCAATATCGAGCATTGTATTCAGGAATTGATATGCTCACCTTTTGCTTAAGTGTGCATTATAAAGGATTTGTGAATATATGAACCTTTTATTGACCTTTAAATAAGATAACAGCGTCAACTCCACAACTAGTTTTTTTTTTCTTGCATGCATATGAGTTTTTTCTTTTTAAGTTTTGTCTGTATATATCCAAGTTTTTGACGCACTATATTCTTTTGATATTTTGTTTGTTAATTTATGAAATAAATTCTAAGTCTTCTTTCGTAATTTATGTGACATTTCAGATTGATATACAATTAGAAACTGGAGAATACTTTTTAAGTAACAAAAGAAAATCGGCTAAGATATGGCAAGAGAAGCAGGAGAAACAGGCTGAAAAAACTGCTGAAAACAAAAGGAAACGAGAAGAGGCCTTTATCCCACCCAAGGTTTGTACCCACATTTCATTTGCAATTTTCGCTTATATTCACAACTATTTATTGTGTTTGGGGTTACATTTCCCTTCAACGTAATCCACGTATTTTACTTTTTTCCTATTCATAAATGTTGTTATTACGCGATAGTGCAAATGAACATTTGGGTGCATTCGAAACTGCAACCCAAACACACTATTTTTTGTTAAATTGCTTTACTTTATAGTCTTCATGGTGTTTTGTTAAATTTTTATTTGCTCTCTTTAGGAGCCTGCAAACGCGGTGGATAAATCAGAGGATGCTAACAATAACGTAACTGACATTGCAATGTCCTTAAAGGTAACAAGTTTGTCGCATAATTTTGTTATGTTTTTTTTTTCTTTGTCTGGTTAAAACTGTAAGCTTTCTTTGCCGCACCGGTGTTTTCTTATGTCACTTGTATTAAAAATGGCACGTCTGCAGAAAAAAACAGAGAAGTTTGGGAAGCGTAAGTCTGTAGAAAATATAAATGCCGAGACATATATTATGGGATCATCAGAACAAACATCAGGAAAGAAATCCAAGAAGCAAAGGTCTTGAGCATAATCTTCATTTTGGAGATGGAACATGACCGTGTGATGTGAATTCAGTCCAGATCTTCTGAATCCAATGTCTTTGCAGTCAACAGTTTTGACACTATTGTTGTACGAGGCTTTGTTGTTCTTTCCGTTTTGTCATGGAGATGAGTGCGTGTCATTTTGCATCGTAGCAGTACTTGGCAGTAGACTGTAACATGTACACTTTTGTGGTCCTTGTACATCTTTTCCCTTTCAAAAACATTTACTCTCACAATATGATTTAGCTTCATGAGTTGGTGCCATCTATATATAGTTTAGACTGTATCTTTCATTTGCTAAATTTGGTCCAGTCCCAAAAGGAAGTTTGCAACATTATTTTATATTCCTTTTATAGTTTTATTTTTCCATCGTTTCCTGTAATTGATATTATTTAGGGAAGAAATTTTAAAAGGAATTGGATTATCTAAAATTGAATAATTTAAATTTCATCTAAAAGTAAAAATTTTAAATATTTAAAAAATGGTATAAAAATATAAACCAACATCAGAAAATAACTATGTAATGTTAACTTAACAATTTTGGTCAATATTAAGTAAAAATAATATTAAGTAAAAATAATTTCGTGATGAAAGCTTTGTCAATATGAATTAAAAATTTTAGTAAAAAAAATAAAATCAAAGAAGCTTAACTAAAGAATATTATCAATATTAATACTTGTTAATAATTATTTCATATTTAAATAATTTTCATATTTCGTCAATTGAAATATTATATCTAAATAAAAAATTAAATAATTTCAATTGTCTTATTCAAATAAAATATTTTAAATTTATAAATTGATATTGATATGTTTAAAATGTTAATTATTAGTGTCCAGTAAAATAAAATTCTTATTTTTGAATAGGATGACCTACTATACTTTCTTTCTTTTTTAAAGTACATGATTTTACATTATTTCAAGAAAGGGGATATCTTTTTACTGCATATTCTTATTTTAAAATTTTAGCTAAATTTCAAAATATCTATATAATGCATGAGAAACTTGTTATTGCCAGTATATTAAATTATGATATAGCTCCACAGTGACGTAATCTTTGAACTTAAATTTACTTTTCAATAATATATAATTCACGCGGCCTTAAATAATATGTGTAGAATAAAAGCATTCAGCATTTATTCACACAAACTTTTATGCGTGTATAATAATGCTTTGATGCCAGGTCAAAGTTGAATACTTGATTCCCAAGAAAGAGGAGTTATATGTAACCCTTTCGAATTGGTTGCAAAAGCAGTGATGGAGTGGTGCGATCATTGCTGGAGGTTTTGTCAAACCACTGTAGAAAGCATAATGAATGACTTTACTGGAGAATATTGCAGGTGCAGTTTTACATCTTCTTTCTTCTCAAAGCTTTTGGCAAAAAAATTATTATTTTTTCACACCATTAATAAATTCATTCTGCTGATTTTGTAATGTCCTATTTGCAGCTCTTGCACCATGTGTGGGAAGATTTTGTTAGACTCCACTATCCCACTTCAGGTCATATTTCCAAATAAGGGGATAAACAAAAATTCTGGAAGAATAAGGAAAAGGAGAAAGAAGAGTGTGAAAATTGTGAATAAAGATTGTAAATAAGGTAGTGCAAATAACTTTCTTTGTTCATACTTCAAATTCTTTTACCCTTTATCTTTGTTTGTGTCTCAATTCATCTCCCAACTCTGTGACTCGTTAATTTTTGTTGTTGTGATTAGTTAGATCATTTAATTGACAGTATGTTATGTGAATGCATTCATATCCTTATTGCAGGATGTTTAAGGATTCTCTGATCAAGGATGTAAAGCAACCAATAAATTCTGACACTAATCAAGCTTCTGATAATTGTTGAAGAATCATACTTCTGTGTTGTTTAGTCTTCTGTAGATTAAATATCTGGTTTCACATTATTTTTGATTCAGATTAGAATTATGTTAGAAAAAAAAATGTAAATTTGTTAAAGGAATATATGTGTATATATTAACAAATGCATTAACTGAGAGCTACATGGAAGAGAAAAGTATTGACCTTGGTGAGCAATTAATTACTACTTTTCTTCATTATTAATGGCTCCAGAAGTATAGAAGAAGCACCCGATGAGGCTATGTGGTATTTTTCTAAGGTTGACAATTTATATGATTCATTGTGCTTTCGTAAGTATATAATTTTGGTTTTACAAAAATTTAATCATATATTTATTTTTTTAAGTATTTTAAAATCAAGTAATTTTAGTTCATTAGTATAGTATTCAATTCGTAAAAAGATGTTATGTGAAACGGTGACAATTATATTTTCATTTGGGATATTTCTTAAAATAAAATTTCTTAAAGAAATATTTTATAAAAGATATACAAATAAATATGTTTTAAAGTCTTAGCCAAAGTATTATCTAAAGTCTTTTCACATATTGTGTTAAGCAATACATTATACCAGGTTTATATTATGTTATAATACAATGAATTATATGCTTACAGTATACATAATTTAGTCAATTATGAGTCAAATGCAAGATCGCGAAATGGTTTCTAAGAACCGCAACAATTTACAAATTTTAAATGTGAATTTTTATAATACAAATGGAAAGTCTTTCTTTTGATAGAAACAATATTCCCTCGTAAGCAAACTCTTTGAGTAATTTTTTAAAAACATACTTCAAATCTTATGATGTATTTTTGTATTGACAATATTAATAACAAGTTTGTATCGTATGTTATTTCAATGGATATATTAAAATGAGATGATATAATAGTACTTAACTAAAATTACACAATTTTAAAAAGTTAAATTATCAAATGTAAAATTAAATTTTGGCTTAAATAAATTGAATATTTTTATTTAACTGTTTTTTTATGTGACATGTCCTAGTTTTTATTATTCACAGAACATGTGTTACAATTTTATAATATTTATATATATATATATATATATATATATATATATATATAGAGAGAGAGAGAGAGAGAGAGAGAGAGAATTATTTTTCTTACTTGTTGTTATGATAGAGAGTAAATTAAAGGACTAAAGTACGCATTTTAAAATATTTCAGGAATGAGTTAAAAAAATATAATATAATATTTTGACAAAATATAAATAAATATAATATACTGTAATCGTAAAATTATTTAAGTCCTTAAATTTTTGTAGGAATAAAAATACTCAAACTTTATTATTATTATTATTTGTTTACCTTTTCTGGTCTCAAATCGGTTAACTTTTTTGCATAACATTTTTTTATTATCGTTGTTACAAAATATTAACATATCTTTTCATTCTTTTAATTGATTTTTAAATTAATTATTTATAGGTTTATGCCTAAATAATTGATATTTATGATGATTGAAGCATTTGGGATATGAAATAATTTTAGAAATTTAGAATTAAAAGCCTATTTTCTTTAAAAGAGCATTTTCTATTTTAAATTTGTTTACAAATCCATCGTCTCTTTCTGTTTCAAAAACAAAATTACACTAAAAATGTTTTTCTTTTGCTTTCTTTATTTTTAAACAGAGTGAAATAAAAAACAAAAAAGATGTTTGGTCAATGAATTTTGAGGAGAAAAAAAAGGGTTTAAACAGTTTATGTAAACAAAAAACTGAAAAGGAGAAATCAAATTCGCTTTATTTATAAAAGATTAGTATTTGTTTACCTTTTTCTGGTCTCAAATGGGTTAACTTTTTTGCATAACAATTTTTATTATCGTTGTTAGAATATATAAACATATCTTTTCATTCTTTTAATTACTTTTTAAATTAATTATTTATAGGTTTATGTCTAAATAATTGATATTTATGATGATTGAAGCATTTGGGGTATGAAAATATTTTAGAATTTTAGAATTAAGAGCCTATTTGCTTTAAAAGAACATTTCTATTTTAAATTTGTTTACAAAGTCATCGTCTTAATTATAAGATCTTCCTGTTTCAAAAACAAAATCACACTAAAAATGTTTTTCTTTTGCTTTCTCTATTTTTAAACGAGTGAAATAAAAAAATATATAGTTGTTTTGGTAAATGAATTTTGAGGAAAAAAAGGGTTTAAACAATTTATGTAAACAAAAACTGAAAAAGAAAGATCAAATTCGCTTTATTTATAAAAAAAAATACATATGATTAGCAAATAAAAAAAAACTTAGAAGATAATATTATGCACAAGCCGAATTAAGGAGATAAAAAAAAGGTAATAAGACTCGATTCATGGCTTATTATAAACATCCTAACATATATTTAATTTCTATATAAAAAAATATAATTAAGTAAAACATTGATTTAAAAATTTAACATTAACATTTTTTAATGAGCATATTATTAGGAGAATACATGGTGATAAAAAAGAATATATTATATTATGTGTCAAACATAGTTAATGGGATTTGGGATACTATAATTAGGCTATTTAACCCACTCTAGTCAAAGGTAGTTAATGGGATTTAGAACACTATAATTAGGTTATTTAACCCACTTTGACACTAAACACAAATCTTGGCATCCATGGAGTGGTGCAGTCATTGTTGCAGAGTTTGCCCCACCAGATTGGAACCCATCTATCATGACATTTCTGTGGGTTATGTCAGGTAATTCAACTATGTTCTGTTTAATTTCTTTCTCTTAATTTATTTTTATGGCTAAACAATTGAATTTGGTTTGTTTGATTATCCAAAAAGATTGTACATGAGAAAAATAATAATGTAGATTCATTGATAAAAGTACAATAGAGTTCATGCCACTGATTGAATTTGATCTTAGTGATTTTCAAATTTCCATAATTTTGTTTTCAGTTCCTGTAATTTGTGTGGGAAGATTCTGGCAGATTTGAATGCATCACTTCAAGTGATATTTCCAAAGAATAAAGCTGATAAAAGTTCTAAAATTTACGAGAGAGGAGAATCGTCAAGAACAAGCAACCTCAAAAATAATAAATAGTGAGTATTTTGATTTGTTCTCAGTTTGTTCCTTTGATTTTGTGTGAGTAGATTTTGTTGGAAGAGTAACTGTTGAATTGGTTAAAATTTGTTATGTAAACTCTTCTTTAATATGTATTTGTTTCAAACGTTTTATGTGACTTTACTGTGTATTGTAGAGTGTAGAATCATCTATTTTATGATTGTTTGTTCTTTAATATTGTTGCTTTTATTTGGGTCATGCTCAAAGGAATCTTATGATTTGGAAATTAGTTTCATGTAGAGAAGAAGAAAGTGTGAGATTTAGATGATGGAATTGGTATAAGAGAATTATGATTTTGCATTTGACTAATTGAAACCTTGATATTTGTTTATGGCTCAATCACTCCCCATCTATGGTTTAAAAAATGAAAATTAACTTTATCATGTAAGTAATTCACGACTCACTTAATCATTTGATATTTAATTTTCACTAAAGCACTTTTTGTTTGATTAGTAACTGAAACAATTTTGTTCTTCATATTGCTATGTTTTTCTATATGCATCTATTTTTCTTCATTGAAAAGAGTTATTAATCCTTTATTAATTTATTTTTTGATAATATATTGCATTTGTGTATGGTTTTTACAGGATACAAGTCAGACTTTTTCAGAGATTCAGTTATGCGTGATTTAATATTTTTCATTTTACTATTTTAAACAATGAAGCTTATAGCTAGCATCAAACTCAAATTTATAGATTATATTGGGTATTTTTTTCCCCTCTATTCATTTTTATTTACAATAATTAATGGCTTACCATGAGATACTTTGCAATCAAGGGTTGAAGAGTGTTTTATGATTTGTTTCTTTGTGGTATTTTTTTATCTTTTTATCTTTATCTTTCAATACAAAAATGAAGCTATTTGATTTTAAAGAAATATATTATTAACAAGTTTATCTTTTTATCTTTATCTTTCAAAATTTTTTGTGTTCATTCTAGTCCCGTAATATCACGACACACACAGACGTAATCATCTTTATCTAGAATTTTATATTCAGTTAATATTTATTTTAGAATTTTATTTGGTTAAAAGTTGTGCTTGGTTAAAATTGATATAAGATTTTAGTCATCTATAGGATATAAAAACTATCATCAATTCTAATCAAATATACAGTGTTAGACGGAATCCTATTTAAACATAATGTTGTAATTAAAAAAAAGTTCTCAAGATATGAAATTCTACAATTTTTATAGTAAGATTTTTTCCATAAAGTACAGTTGTGCAAGTATTTTCATAAATAGTTAAAATCGATTTTGTTTGTTTATATATATAAATATAAAACAAATATTGATTTAGTCCCTCTATTCTATATACTCTTAAAAATACTTGCATTGTAAGTTATTTTCGTGTTGCGTCTTTGTTAACATAGACCTTGTTACATATATCTAAAAAAATATATTTTTTTTAACAAAACATAAATGGATATTTGTTCAAAAGGAATAATATATTTTTTAAAGTTACAACCTACAATTATAAGGTCTTCAACAGCATTAATATAACTAATATATAGCATAATTCATTAATAAATTATAACGGTTCAATTTATCCCTAATAATACATAAGAGGATGATAAATTTGTAAATATGAAAAAAAAAATTGTGTTGGCTATAATTTTAAATAATATAAAAAGTATTTTTTATGCAAGTTATAGGTTTAATCCTAAATTCTAAACCAGTATAAAAAAAAATCTTCTTATGACGTATTTGGATGAGAAATTTAAAAAAAATAGTTCATCCCTAGATACAAATGTTATTATTTGTCAATAGCTTCTTTTGACTTTTTTTAAATATTGACTTAAAAATATTCCAATTAACATTAACTAATTGAAGTACTTTATTAAATTTAAGAAAATTGAAATTCAATAAATTTAAATTAATTCATTAAAACAAAACATTTTAAAATAAAACAAGGTATCAATTTAAATTTAATATATTTGAATGTTTAAAGATAGAAAAATTGATCATCCAAACACAAGGTTAAGGTATATTTGTCTTTGTGTTCAATCATTTTATTTTTTCTTGTTTATTTTTTGCTTCCACTCCTTCCACTTTCACCCCTGAACTTTTTTTTTCTTTTTTTTCACTATGAAATTACCACAACAAGATTAATATAAAATTATTATGGGAACATTGTGACTTAATAATTATGACACTTCCACTCACAAGTGTTCTCACGACAATAACACTGTTTGTCATCACATCGAGACACAAATTTTGAAATGTATAGGGAACAAAATGAATAAAGACCACACAGTATTTTATTTTTTTAAAAAGAAAACTCTTTATGTTGGTTATTTTCGTATTCGACATAAAAGTGAAACTTACAATGTTATTTCTTTGATCTACATTGATTTAAGGCTTTCAAGTTTCAATAATAGTTGTATCTGTGTTGATTCTCTATACCGACATAGAAAAAAAAATTATGTAGTGGAAAATATAATACGTAAAAACATAACCTAATAAATTTAGAATATAATATCAAATAGGAAATACTCAATTAGATGGTTTTATAAACCAAAGTTTTATAATTTTAAACAGAAACATTCCTTTATATATTTGTCTAGGTGCCTACCTAATGATAAAATACAATAATTGACCCAAAAAATTAATATAATTTAATTGAGTTATAAATAATCATATAATTTTCATATCACATCACTTTTTTAATTTACTTCATTAAAAGACTCTAATAAATTATAAATTAAAAGACTCTAATAAATTATAAATAAAGTGATGATTCGATTTTCAGACAAAACATATTATACATATTCATGAGAGAGTAACACCAAATCAAGGTAAAAATTCATCTATTTATAACATTTCATAAGAAACAAGATAACTTTTTACACTTATTATAACAAGTAACATAATAAAAACTTTTATTGGCTTCTCACCATTGACATTCTCATAGAAAGTTAACAAAATTTGATAATCTCTTTTATTTAATGGTTTGATTGCTCAATACATACCATATATTTTACATGTAAATCAATTATCATTAAGATAGTCATCATTCCATTAATCATACTAAATTAAATCAAATAACATAATACATTGCATCACATAAAATTCAATTAATATATTACTATAATGCATATTTTTCTACACATTTGTATAAATCTAAGAGTAAATAAATTATTAAATATGTCAAAATATACATTTTAACACAAGGTTAAATACATTCCTTAAAAGGCTAAATGTATTCCTTAATAGGAGAGAGAAAATCTTTTACATTTAAATATCATACAAATCATCATCTGAACATTTTAGTCCTTCATTTAAGCATTTACACAGGGTTTTATGTTTATATAACACTTTAGTGATATTGGTCTATAGAAAATATAATAAACATTTACTATCTATCACTCAAATACTCAAAATGTCACTTGAGTAATTAAATTATGAGATAAGATAGAATTGCTACAACTTCCGCCCCACTGAATTCATCACTTGAATGACAATAAAGAAAACCCAGCAAAGAAAAGAAACTGTATGGTAATTGTATTGGAGAATCAA
>Ga0099825_1008026_pt1 | contig 12662 bp, 9 predicted proteins | sample SiratroredBW_FD_76838 | JGI IMG/M metagenome (GOLD analysis project Ga0099825, IMG submission 76838) | Root nodule microbial communities of legume samples collected from California, USA - Siratro red BW | ecosystem: Host-associated > Plants > Roots > Nodule | place: USA: California | collected...
ATATATATATATATATATATATATATATATATATATATATATATATATATATATATATGTGCGCTTTTTATGATCGATGGTATTTCATCCAAAGAAGCTAAATCACAATTCTGTAAAATTAAGAATCAGACATACAAAATTGAACTAAAAATTGTGGATTTTCAAAAACGTGAGGACTAGAATGGCAAAAATAAAAATAGAATTACCAAATTTATGAAAGAAACAGAAGAAGGCCAAATAACATTTTATTCTAAGATGTAATTTTTTCTGTCTGAAAAATATTTGGTATATACGCAATAGCAATCCTTCATCCGTGATTTCCAATTGCAGTTAGGTGAATCAGTTAAAAAGCGTTTGACCTTAATTCCAAGAACATGAGTTATTAAAAAGTTTATTCTTTTTTCAACTTTTCAGTTAGACAAGTTATCTTTTGTTTAGACAGCAAAAGTATTGTATAAAAAAAAGACAACAAAAGTATGACTATCCACCACATGTTAAGAACATGCAACTCTTAGTCGCAGTAACCAACACGTGTAATTTGCAAGGTTGACAACAACAACAAAAGAACTCATTCAACCCAGAAAATTCTATGTAAAAAGAAGAAAATAAAAATAGAAATAAACAAATACTGAGGATTTGAAGCAATCTGTGCCTTCACAAAGCACAACGGTCACATGGCCACTTCTCCAAACGTGACAACATTTAACACCAAACTTCACTCTTGCTCCTACAAATCCCGCTCCATTCCTCCCACATCATGCATCAATTCCAAGTGTGTCATTACCACCACCTTGCCTTTCTCAATTCCCATCACTATCAACCATGGAGGGTTGCAAAAACTCCCCTCTAAAGCCATGGAAGAAAGGGCCAACAAGAGGCAAAGGTGGCCCTCAAAATGCTTCATGTGAGTATAGAGGTGTTAGACAAAGAACATGGGGCAAATGGGTGGCTGAGATAAGAGAGCCTAAGAAGAGATCAAGACTCTGGCTTGGATCTTTTGCCACAGCAGAAGAAGCTGCCTTGGCCTATGATGAGGCTGCAAGGAGACTCTATGGTCCTGATGCTTACCTCAACCTCCCCCACATGCAACCAAACCTCTTAAACTCCACCACCAAATCTCAAAAGTTCAAGTGGTTCCCTTCCAAGAACTTCATCTCCATGTTCCCTTCACGTGGATTGCTCAACCTCAATGCTCAACCGAGTGTGCATGTGATCCACCAGAGGCTGCAACAGCTTAAGCAAAATGGGGTGGTTGCAACAACTCAACCACCACATTCTACTTCATCCACTCCTCCAAGGGTGATAGAACTTGATAACTTAGTCAGCCAAAACCACTCAGAGATTCTCCCTCCACTTCCCCAAGATTCTCAAGTTTCACCAAAAAAAATAGTCGCTGATTTTGAGGAGAAACCCGAGATAGACCTGCTTGAGTTTCTTCAACAGATGGGAATACTAAAGGATGAAAGAGAGGCAGAGAAAACTGATAGCTCGGGAAGTTCAACAGTGTCTGAAGCTGCATCAAGAGATGAAAGTGAACATCCAGGAGCTTTCTCTGACATGAGTAGTGTTAACTGGGAGGAACTGATTGAGATGCATGACCACGAAGTTGTGTGTAACTATCTTCCATCAGAAGAAATCCAGTTTCAAGCATATGAGATAAACGAGGACCTTACTTTCTCCACTTCCATTTGGAACTACTAAGTCCTTCAAGAAAAAATACACCTACTTTACCTAGCTTTCGTACGGTTGAAACTAGTTACACATAGGTTCTGAGTAGATCAAGTGTTCAACCAATGTTATAACTATGATCAGAAGGTGTTGGAGCTTTGGTTTACTTGTCTGTTATCGATTTGTGTCATTTAGGATAAAGTTTCTTTATGTTGGCAGCTAGCAATGTGTTAGAGGGAAAATAGCTTATGATAAAAAAAAAATGCCTGAGTGACAAAGGAGCTTAGTTCAGTCTTCAACAAAAAAAATCTGACACTTTATCAGGATTTTGGTTAAAAGTAATAGCTCTTTCTTGTGATTCCTTCATCTTATGCTTATTGCTCTCTCTTAACGTAAGTGGATCACAATTAAGCATGCTTTGGATTTACAGGATCTAATTTTTAGTTATGAATAAAAGAGATGTTGAAGGATATAATACTTTTCTTAGTTTCATTTTTTGGAGCATGCTTTTTCATTGTTGTCCATAATCTCAATTAGGACTGTAATATGAAGTTGTTCGCAATGGTGATATTATGCAATTGCTTTGCGAATTTAAATCACACAACACATCCGTAGCATAAATGGAGTCCTAAAAAGATGCTATTAACTTTTGTGTGTCTATACTTGTCTATATATATATAAACAAAAATTCAAATTTTAGATCTTAAAATGTCCAAATTTCTGAGTGTTAATGATGAACTGGGGTTAGTGCAGATGGTGTGTTGGAAGATTGTGTGATGTAGTAATATATGATTTTTTAATTTTTTTTCATGTTAAGCATAGAACTAATAGAAAAATGTATTCGATAATCGACTAAACAGAAAAAAAAAAATGTTAGATTAATTTGGATTTTATTTTTCTAGAACTGAGAGGTTTAATTTATTTCACAGTTTAGGCGGTTTGCCAATTCCAAAGTCATCTAAACCCAACTAAAATTTATTATTTGAACATTATTATTTTATTCATTATTAATTGTATACAAGAGAGGTGTGTGCAAAAGGAAAACTTAACTTTGATTTATTTCTATAAATCTATTAGAGAGGAGTTGCTCGATATGCGTAACATGTGCAAAAGGAATAGTCGTGCTGATGTCAAATTAGTAGTCTTATAATTTTGGACAAAGAAGAGTGTTAAAGTAAAATAAAATATTGGAATGAAACAAAATAAAGGAATTGAATTTTATTTTTATTTCTTGTAATATTATATTAGCATGAAATTTGTTAGACTTATCTAAATCATAAGAATTATATAGCATGTATATCATGATTTATAAAGAAACATAACTATTTTCTTATTCTCTATTATTATTTTTTGTTATAAAAGGGTAAACATTATTTATGATTTTATAGTTTATTATAATTCTTTCTTTTACTAATAAAAAAAGTGCTAATGTATGTAAATAAATTGTGTAATAGTATATACAATGTTAAAAAAATAAATTTTTAACCATAATAAAGAACGGAATGAAATTATTCGTATATGTCATACAAAAAATAAGACTAGATATATACTGATAAAAATCTATATAATAAAATCACAAATCGATTTAAACCAAATCGCTTAGCTTATTCAGATTTTTTTTTTACGTTCAAACTATACCGCAAAAAATTATTTAATTCAAATATCTATAGAAAAATGAATCAAACTGCATCACCGCCAACTCTATTATAAATATATATTAATTTCACGTCAATGTGACAACACAATATTAATATCAGCAATAATTCAGAATCATGTCTTGGAGGAATTAATTAAACTTAGTGTCGTACTGCTAAGGCAAATTACATTCATCAAAAAAATTCAATTTCTTTAGCAAGGTTAAGATTTAATTCCTAATTTTGTGGGTAAAATATTAAAGATATAAATTTTGATCATTTTAATTTGTACGATGTATTAGTTCAAGTTTTCAAGGAATTTGGACAGTACTAATTATGGTTATGATTATAATTATGATCTTACCAAACAAATAATCAATTTATTTCCAATAATAGGTCTTAATCAAGTCACCAAAGGGTAAATTTCTTCGTAGAAATTTCAACATTATGTATGAAGTGCAGTTTGTGAATAAACTGTAATGATAAGTGTAGTTTGTAGGTTAATCTTACTTATGAGGGGCTCTTCTTGGTACTTCTTAATTTTCTACTTAGCCAAAAAGTACCAATGTCTTCTCCACTGTCCTATCTTAACTGAATTCTGTGTTGGAATTAAGTACTAATATCATTATATCACTTAATGTTAATAATTAAGCTTAATTAAGAAGTGTCAAAACCAGAAACATTCTATAAGTATGTAATCAGTATTAACATCACTTATTTAGTGATAATTACTGAGTACAGTATAACACCACCTTGCCAACCCTATTAAAAAATGTGTAATATCTAATTGATAATATCCAGGGAACAAAAATGTAACAGGTAAAATAATTTTACAATTGCAAATGGTGACACCCTTTGAAAAAAGAACTGTAAAATGCACTTAGCATATATATTTATGTGAGAAGGGACAAAGAATGACTAATGTCCGACCTAGTTGAATGATTTTGTGCATTGGAGATGGAAACATCTACAAGGAACTTGATGAACTTCTACAAATGATGTGAAACATGGTATGAAAATTGATTGCCAAAATGAAGCAGAAAGGTTATCCTCTGGAAGTATCTTGGTCTTCACATTAACCAAGCTCCTCAGCTGGTGCTTACCAGACACTGGTGAGGTAATCCAAACTGTTTGTTGTAGCGAACTTGTTTCCTCCAAGGGTCATTATGTAACTTGTAATGCAAAACCTTGTTTAACACAAACACTATTTAGTCAAAAGACCAAATATATAGACAATGAAATAACCAAAATAGAGAAAGAAGTAATAAATGATCGAGTGGAGTGAGATAGACACAAAAAATGTTGTATAAATTATGGTACATGCATCACATCTTTATAGACAAACACGTTCATGAACTGCAGTATAGATTATTTCTTTTCCAGTTTGCATATAATGTTTGATGATACAGCATCATGCTTCTGTTCATCTACAATTTCTGCTGGTCATAATATATTGAATTTGGAATTACTTGCCACATAATCCAACAGCATAATTATATCACAGGAAACCATCTTCTCCTACAGTCTCATAACTAAATTAGAAATTGGAAATTAATCTTTTTTATGAAATCTTATGGATACCCACTAGTTAAATAGTAGAAAAATTGGAGTTAGTTAGATGAGTGCTGGAATAATTAGAAAAGTAAGGCATCTTGCATGTAAATAAGAAGCCAGGTTGAGAACAGTACTTCAAAATAGTTGTTTCAATATAATAATGGTAAAATATCTTATTCATTATTGTAAATAAAGAAATTTGAAATTAGAATTTTTCAGATTTCATTCATGTATTCCTTGTTTTCCTTTGATTATAAATAAGGATTGAATTTGTATAGCAATCACACAATTCCTGTAGTCCCTTTTACATGGTATGTGGAGAATAACCACTGGACCCTATCTTATTCATTTCTTTGTGGGTGAACAGTACTGCAGTCCCTCATTACTGCCTATAGGGAGGTTTTTCTTTTCTTTTTTAGTCCCTATAAGGAGGGGAGTCAATCAGACTTCTGTGCAATCAATGCAAAGTTTTTGTTTGCTTCCAACTTTTTTTTCTTTCTCTATGTTGTCAAGGTTTGAGTACCACAACACCTAGTTGCTAACAGCTTGCTGGAAAATTCTACTTTGACATTGTTATTCATGAATTACCTCCATTTGACATGACATCTACTTTTTTCAATAAAATAATAATTTATTCTAGTATCAAATGGGCGTATTTTATTGTGTGAATTATCAAAGTATCAGGACTTGATCTAAAATGGTTTTGACAAATGAAGAAAAGTACCTGTATTAAAGTTGCAGTGACATCATCCTCAGTCAGTTTTAAGAATTCAATTGCCCAATCATCAACATGTCCAATAGAAGTTTTTTGCCTTTCAGCTTCAAGCAAAACAGCATCACGGTACAAGAATCTTTGCCATATTTTCTGAACATTTGCCAGCTTGAATTTGATTTCTGTCTCATTGAATCCCTGCAAGAAGACATGGATTCCAAACCACTCAACCAATGTTGCCAGGATGACAACTTTACGCAATGTCTTGGTTTAATTCGTATGGTAAACTATGCAATAACTAAACAACTAGAGAAAAATAAATACCCGAAGAATCTTTAACAAGTTTGGAATTTCTTCTTCAGATATTCGAACTGCAAAGCTATCATAGTTGAGCATATTTTCGTATGGTAGGAAAATTCCATCCTACAGAACAAGAAAACAAAGAGCCAAAAGGAATGCATTTATTATCATTGGTAATTTTAGTCATTTAACAATTACTTATGAAACACATAACAGACTATTAACATGAAAAGAGAATATAAGTTACTTTCATCACTAACAAATAGGAGTGAATCATTTCTAAAGTACTCGTGGGATTTAAAGTGACGAAAACATTCTAAAGACGAATAAGAAATAATTTCCAATACATTATGAACAACCTTATCAATCGACACTGAATCTTGAAACACCAAGCTATTTTGTGAATTGTAATATACTAATAATTATGGTTATGAATAGTCATTTTGTTAATATCCACTGTTAGTTGAGTTCAAATGTATAGGATTTTTCATCCAGCCAAATGACATAAACCTCCTTAGCAGTGACAGCCAGGACATTTGATAAAACAAAAACTGGCTAGCAACATGAAATTAATGATAAGCTTTGAAGAAACCCATTTTTAGATTTATTCTGTTGGGGGAAAAAATAAGAAATGAAAAAAGAGCTTGAATTACTACCTGAATGACCACAGGAATGCATCCTTGCAAAATGCTATCTTCCATACGACCACTCCAACCATCTCCAGGAAAAACTCCACAGAAAACAGAACTTGCTAGATCCATGTGATAGTTTTCAGAACGCTCAGCGGTCACAATGACGTCTTTGGCATGCTGTTTCCCAAGTTTTCCATCCTTGTTAGGACTTGATCCAAACTCCTCTGCCAACTTCTGTCTGATACCCATGCTATACCTGCACCATTTCCAGCAAAATTGAAACCAGATATCTTCTATAACATTTAATAATATATCTGAGTAACTTCAGCGACCAACAACATAACCAACAATGTTTGATGACAAGAAAGTCTACTCAATTTCATAAAAAACATTAAGCAACAGGATATCAAGGTTAATAATTAGGGAAAATGAGAACATGTATATGCCATATAACAGTTTCTTTCTATAAATTCCAAAATATTTCTACAGTAAACTTACGAATCTTCTGGTCTTCCATGAGGGTAAGCTGGTCCTAAATTCCCATTGAAATAGAACAGTGTCTTCCGCTTCTCACGGGACCTGAAAACAAATTGTAACATGGTTGTGTTGTTTCATTTGAAGAAATTGAATGAATAGAATACAAGATCAATCATGATAAAAAAAGTAAAAAAAGAGCATGTGACTGAGGTGAAAATTAAGTTTTGGACAAATATGTACCGAGCCCAAACTTTTGAAGTCAACACATTAGCATCAGGAACTTTCCAGGCAGGAAGCACGAGATCTTTGTCAGGGTCAAAACATGGATGAATGCCTCTTTTGCTGGAAGGAATTTGATCCCAGTTGTCAGCCCCATAGGCTGTAGTTGAATGGTTATGCTTTGAGTTTGTGTTTCCCCAGTGAACTAACATCATGCTATTCCATATCTCCTTAGGAGCAGAGCAAGCACCTTCATCCCAAGAAAAAAACTGCCTTCAGAGACAAAAGCGAACTAATTAGCATATACTTCTCACAAGCAAATACAGTATAAGTTTCTTCGTAAAAAATTGTTCAACATGGGATAAACAATTTTCCTTACCCAGATGTGGTCCCTTCCTGATGAGTGATTCCAATAAGGATATTGCTCAACAATGTGAGTATATGCCTTCTTATAATATTCCAAAGTGAGAAAGCTCCTGAGTCCCATATGCTCCTGAATGTAATAAAACAAAACGTAGGAAAAGGAGAAAAATGACAGTGTCAAAACAAGGAATCTGTAACCAATGCTTCATAAATATATATATACACACACACACATATATAATATATTACAAAGCAGATCTACAAACCACGAGTGGCATAACATAATCTGAGCATTACTGATGGTAAGAACAAAGAAGTAATAGATAATTTGGGATATTAATATCCTTCCATTCTAAAAGGGAAAAGAACACCACATGCAACTGTCTTTCCCATTTTGAAAGTATCACTGTTCAGGAACATCAATGGAAGGCAAATCCATGCACATCATAACATAGATGTTAGTGTTGACACATGCCATCCAATTAATCATAGATGACTCAATGATCTGAAAGCACTGTGAGCATGCACAGGCTGGAACATTGATGCAGTGAGTTTTCATACACATGCCACATGCAGAAACAGATACTCTACAGATATATTCTGGTAAAAATAACAATTAATAAAATATACCTGCATACTCAAGTGGGGAGCATCATCAGCACGAGTTATGATACACGAATCAAGAACAGGAACAAAGAAAAAATCTGCCTCTTCGCCATTTACTGTTCGATGAGGACTAGCTAGCAAACTTTCATAAAGTGCCATCTGCAGACAAGTAGCCGCACAGGATAAATATACTGCTATAAAAGGTATACTTTATCAAATTAAATGCTCCTATGTGAAGTCATGAAATACCTGGGCGCCATACAATTGCTCTGTCCATAATGTTGCATTTTTGTCATCATAAATTCTATTTACACACTCTAGCTTAAAATGGCGTCCCTGCAGTAACCAAAAATGAATAAGATAAGAAAATAGAAAAACAAAATCAAAGTTTTGATCTTAGACTTAATCAAGAGTGACATTCAGATTATCCTGACCTCAAGAAGCAAGCTGTTGAACTCTGGGGGCAAATCATAAACGTATATAAGAGGCCTTTTCTTCGCTACCACAGCATTGAGATTAATCATTTTTCCATTGGCATGGGTATCATCAACAATATCAATCCGAGCAGGACGAAGCCAACTAGGCCACTCTGTTATAGAAGAAATGACAGATGGCATGCTGCAATCTACTCCATACCAGCCATTGTCACACTGAAAATACACTATAATCACCTTATTTACTGACATTGGATGGAAGTGAGCATTCTCATACTACGTATACACAATGTTTTTATCTACATACAATGAATGGACATAATTGAATTTATTCAGTGCCGAAAAGATGAGTAGTTTCATTTATCTTACTGCTGTTCCCCTATAGAAACTTGTGGATGTTATTTAAAGGAATGAAGCTAGACAGTTTTGGACAAGTAATAACTAGCATTTAGTGTTTCAAAGAGATTTCATTCTAGTAACTGTTACTCAATCTCAATTACCTTCACATTATAGGCTTCTTAGTTCTACTGAGTGCAAACCCTCAACATTGATGACAGAAACCACAAATTATCTAAAATTGGAATAGCATCTGTACAAAGGTTTTGAAAGCTGCAAGTCTGAGCTATTTTGTTCATGAATTTTTAATCCTTTACTGGTCTTTCATTCATTTGTATTGTTTAACTGTTTGTTTATTGGCTTATTCTCCTTTAGCTTCAAGTATTTGATTTCTAAATAAACAAAGTCAGAACAACTTTTCTAAGAAAAAGACATTTATGGGCCTAAATTTTCTAAAATAATTTCCTTTATCATATATGTCTTAGTATTAATTTCTTTGCCACTAGTCAGTCCCTACAAATAGAAAATGAAAACAATAGATGACTGACAAAGTTTTTCTTCCAATAAACAGACAACAAAATCCAAGTCCCCTAACCCAATGATAAAGAAAAGAATCACCTGACAAAATCCACCACGACAATGACCATGTCTAGAGCATTGATTAATACAAACAGATTCTACAGGCACTTCACAAAGTCGGCCCCAAAGACCATCATATTTGCAGTCGCATTCTTCTTTAATTTTTGCCTTTCCAGCATATGCATCAGCTGGGTCCACATTACACCAACCCTGTATGCTACCATTAGTTGTGAACACATCTTGGTCAACTTTTGTCCAATTCACTAGTTTGGGACCATCAGGTTTAGAAGGTGGCCTGAAACAGATTAAAGGAGTGAGTCTTGAATAATACAAATTGAGAAACTTCAATGAAAATACTAGGAATCTGATTTTACATACATAAACTGAAACCCACATGACTCTGCCAATGGTCTATTTGGATATTTTGTGCCTTCTCCACAGAAGCACATTGCTCTTGTCTTGTCACAGTTGGCGGGGCAAATAGAGACTACCCATCGCCCAAATGGTTGATCTGGTGATCCTTCATAGTTGCATTCCAATTGCAATTGTTCAGCGCATCCATCCCCTGTCACCTCAAAAATTATCACATGTGTTCAAACCAACTAATGAATTAAATATGCCTTTGTGTAATAACCAAATATATTCAGGAAATGGTAGAGACAAGTTATGTAATTTTTCTTGTTCTGTTTTAAGCATATCAGACAATATTAACGTCAACAGCAACAAAAATAATTAGTTAAAACTTAGAAGTGACTAGTAAGAGAATTGAAATGTTAAAAAAGCTGAAAAATTTTCTGATTAATATACAAGGGGAACAACATATATATACTAGTTCTAAGTTCTAACCTATTATTTACAGAAAATAAAACAGAAACAAATTTACTTGGAAATATTTTGTTCACGTGACACACAAATAACACATTAAATATCTCCCATCACATTTATTACATGTCAAGTTGGTGAGTGGATATCTATTATTCCTTGCTTACAAGAAAGATCATGGAAGCACTGTGTGGAAAGCTCCTTAGTTAATTTAACTGTTAGTTAATATGTTGCTGCTATGAGCCCACTCTCCGTGAAGTGTAAGCCTATCTGCGTTTTTCCGTACCATATTGGACTGAATTCTTATGAGCAGTGATAGTGGTAGAGTTGTAGTCACAAAGAAAATCTCTTATGGGCTCCATTTTTTGTTGAGGTCCTCCAGAATTACCTTCATCCACAACCCTCAACATTTAACCTTGCAACCATATTTTGTTTTGTGCACCTCCTTTCACCAAGTTACCACTTAAGAAAATGTATTATCATGAGGTGGATCTCCTATCAACAATGGATCCAATATAATCTACATTTGTATACACCTCCAATTATAGCTCGTCCCAGCTCTTAAATAGAAACCCATCCTTGAATAATCTTCAAATAATGAAGAATTCTAGTTATGACTTGAAAAAGTCTCTACCATGGATCATGCATAAGCTGGCTAACTACACTAACTGCATAAACTATGTCAAGTTGGGTATGGACTAGATAATTAGCTTTCCAACGAGCCGCTCATTTGGACTTTGTCAACTGTTGGAATTCCTTATTCGTTCCCAATCTAATTATTATTATCAATAGGAGTTCTAGTAGCAACTTTGCATCCCAACTTGCATAATCCCAAAAACACATCTTTCCACAGATATGAAGATGCCTTATTATTTCAAGTAAACAACCTCAATCCCAATAAAGTGTTCCAGCTTGCCAAGATCATTCATCTCAAATTGTGATACTACTTCAAAATATGCTTTCAGGGTCATCACCTGCAATAATCATATCTTACAGATGCACTAAAAGAAGTGTTAGTTTACCACCCGGTGAATGCTTTAGAAAAAGGGTATAGTTACCTTGATTCTACTGGTGCCCCAAGTCTATCATGGCTTGAATGAATCTCTCAAAGCAAGCACAGTGAGACAGTTTGAGTCCATACAAAATCTTTTCCAATTCTTACAATTTGTTCCCTCCTATCCAGGCAGGATCTTCGTATACACTTCTTTCCCAATACTAAATGTAAAAAGGCATTTTTTATATCAAGCTGACTAATTTTTGATGCACTCATCTCCTCATTTATGGCTTGAATTCAATTCTCATCCTTCAAGGCTTTGATCCTAATGTGAAAATCCTAAGAGAAGTTATTGGTGGAAATGTGTTAGAAGTAAGATACTTGACATGGGACCTTTTTCTTTTCTCTAGGCAATGGGTAATCATCAGAACTATAAAGGCAATCAATTTGAAGGGCTTACTGAAGACTCTAGGTGCAATACTTACCTATAGTTCAGATGATTAGGGTTGATATTGGACCAGGTTGGGTTTCAGTCATTTCAATATCATTGCAACAATTACAAGTGCTTCTTGAGTAGGATTGGTTCTAGCAGACGCAAGTCTCTCTAGGGTAGTTGATACAAGTGGTAAGTACATACTAGAAATTACCTGTTAACTATGCTCCAAACACTGCAGCTAGGGCAACCATCCACCAAAAGAGGTTGAGTAGGGCAGGCAGAGTAATAGTGACCAGCCGCCCGAAACAGGATTGGGAAGGCCATGCATGAACACAGGGTGAACAGGCAATGAGCTTTTGGGCAAACGTGACTCGTGAGGGCATGTTAAAGATTCTCCAGAATGAGCTTTCAGGATCTGGCCCTCAAGAAATGAGGGCATTCCCATTTCTAGCAGGCTAGCAGAGACACAATGAATGTGCCTAAGGTCCTCCACAAGGGAGGAGGGCATGGGAAAGGTACCACAGTGAAGGAAGCTAAAGTTTAGATATGGAAGCAGAACCCTCAAGTAACAATGTACAAGCGAATTACATATATATTCTAGATTTAACCTAGTATTAAGTCCTCAAACAGGAGAAAACACCAGTCATTAGATGGTAAAATAAATGTTGCTGGAGATACATCTTGGATTTAAATGGTTAACTCTTGAGGTAATGATTGTGAGTGATTTACAAGTCACCAAAGAATGTGGGTGAATATCATGCCTGATCATAGCTATATTATTAAGAGTTTATATATATATATATATATATATATATATATATATATATATATATATATATATATATATATATATTATATATATATAAATGAATTTATATAAATATAAATAAATTATA
>Ga0099825_1008027_pt1 | contig 12662 bp, 2 predicted proteins | sample SiratroredBW_FD_76838 | JGI IMG/M metagenome (GOLD analysis project Ga0099825, IMG submission 76838) | Root nodule microbial communities of legume samples collected from California, USA - Siratro red BW | ecosystem: Host-associated > Plants > Roots > Nodule | place: USA: California | collected...
ATATATATATATATATATATATATATATATATATATATATATATATATATATATATATATATATATAATCTTTGTTATATTCTTCTTAAGTCAAACAACCATTGTTTCCATTGTTTTTCCTATTCATTTCTTTTATTTTCTTACTTTCTTTTTCTATTTTAGTTTGCTTTACCTTCTTCAAACAAAACAGTAACAAAATTATCTCATTTGTTTAAATAATTTTTACTTTAAAAGTTTTATTGATTTTTTAAAATATTTATTAATTTAAATAAAAGGAAACTATTATTATTATTATTATTATTATTATTATTTTCTAATATACTTATTAATAAATATTAACAGAGTGAGAGAACAATATAACATAATAAACCCAGTCTTTTTATAAAATAAAAAAATATTAATGCTTTTCCATTCAAATAATTTGAAAAGATTGTAATTAGTAAAATTTATGCCACACTACACTTAAAAAAAGATACAATTTTTATCAATCTTTATACATATTATGAAACTAAATAAAATTTTGATTCTTTCAAGAATTAAATTAAACAGTTCTTCACATATTTAAGAACTTAATTAGTTATTTGTCGTAAAATAAATATGCTTCTTGTCTTTATTTTTTATCTTTGCAGAAAAAAAAAATCTTAATATGCACCTTAAATTATATAACAGTTAATACTAAGATTTCTGGCTTAAAAGAAAAGTAGCTAGAGGTTAGAATAATCTTTCCGCTCAAATGCATGAAAGTCTCTGCTTTGAAATTCACTAAAGCATCCATATCTTCGTATTTTACAACGTTCTCTAATTGTAATGATTTAAAAATAAAAATCGTGAATTTTTTAAACTTCACATGTAATTTTTTACTACGAAGCAGGTGACTATTAAGCACAAGGGTTCCTTTATAGCATATAATACATTTAGATACATTTGAATTTGAGGATATATGTGAAGATAGATTTCAAGCGAAGAAGATATGTATGTCTGGATTTAAAAAAATTAATGAAAGATGAAAAAGAAATTTTATGAAAGTTTATGAATAATGTGATAATTTTAATTCATAAAATAAAATAATTATTGTTTATATTATTATTTTATAAATTTATTTTGATTATTATTATAATTTTAAATTTATTAAACTATTATTATTATTAATTTTATTATTATTATTATTTTATAATTTTTTGTTTTTATTATTATAATTATTATTTATGACATTATTATTATTATTATTATTATTATTATTTAGTTTTTAAAATTTATATCATTAGTATTTTATTTTTATAATTATCTTATTTTATTATTATTATTTTATAAATTTATTATTATTTTTTTATTTTCATTAGTATTTTTTAATTTTATTAAACTTATTATTATTTTAGTAATTATTATTATTATTATTATTATTATTATTATTATTATGTTGTATTATATAATTAATTATATTTATTTATGTTAATATGTATATATATATATATATATATATTAATAAATAAGTAATACCAATTAATTATATAAAAAATATAATAAAGATTATTCTTTTTCTCTCAAATCTTTCTAACACTGAAAAAAAAAAGTATCTTCAAAGAATTTTATGGGGTTTTTAATTTTTAGTTAACTTTTTGTACATTGATTTTTGTACTTTCCTTACATTTATTTGTTTTTAATCCGTTTATCCAAATCCAATCAGCAGAAGCAAAGGGAGCATTATTAAAATTCGAATTAAATTGTCCAGTTGTTAATAAGTAACTTTAATTTGAATAAGAGGTTCTGATTATCATTTTTATCTAATGATGTTTTTATAGTGTAGGGGCGAGTTAATTAAGTCATAAAGTTAAACCAAATTTATATTATTATAAAATATAGAATAATTTAATCACTGCATGACTATTTTAACTTGAATAGGGTAAAATAATAAAGAGTTATGTTACTTGGTGTCTGTCTATTTGTCTTTACCTTTATATATCAAGACATTATCTTATGTTCTTCTTTTTGTTTTCGTATTTTTATTATCCTAATTATAAAAAATTAGAGTAAATTACACTAATAAATTTTAAAGTTTCATAAAATTATTATTTTTATTTCTAATAATTACTTCAAAAATACTACTCCCCTTATTTAAATATTATACCCTAGTTTTTTCTTAATCGTCTGGAAAACATTACACCATGTTTTCTAATTAAATAAGTTAATGTAAGTTAAAAAACCTTAAAACCTAAATGTTAAAAAATAATTATAAATTGTGTATAATTTGATGAGATCTCAAGGATGGTTACGGTAGTTTATATGTAGTTATCCTTAAACAAATTTAGCATCTAACTTAATTATAGTTTATGTCAAATGTATCATGTGTTGTAGTCATTATCATACATAATTGATGACCCCATGTTATATTTAGTTTCTAGTATTGATTGGAAAATTTGTGCACTGGAATCCATGGAGACAATAATGGTCCCCTTAAATCTTCTAATTATGTTCATATTTCACTGATAAATGCCACTAAATTAATGTCATGTCATCAACACTTTTTGCATAATATACATCCATATTATATGCTTACACCAACCTAGAAGTTTTCATATGGACAGTTTTGAATTCTTTTGTCTGAATCACAACCAGGCATGAAAGGGATCCATGTCATGTGCTGTATCATAGCAAAATACTATGATTAAAATTAATGCATGTTTCAGAAGTAATCAGCCAGTTGTGTCATAAGATATACTCTTTCAATTATATTGTTCATAATAATGGTTGGATAGGAGGCAAAAATAAACTTGATATGATGGGAAATATATGTTTTATGTCAAAACTGTCAGAAAAATAAACATCCAAAAGAAAGGCCAATCACTAAAAACAACAAATATTTTACATTATTGACATTTAGTTAATATTTATCGTAAATTTAGAAAATTATTTTCTAAAAAGATATCTAGTGCAACTATATAAGTTTACAAGATTTAATTTTGATTTTTTTTCCTTTTTTTTTTATCTTTCAAAAGTGGAAATATGTTAATTTGCTGTGGGCGAGAAAGAGAGAGAACAGGGTAGTAGCAATGTGGAAGCTTGAGAGTACAATTTAATATTTTCTTTGTTTTGATAAAAGAAAAAAAAAATTATGTGCCTTGTGGTTTTTATGTATCCAATTCTCATCAAGAACTTTCTTTTAGTTAAATATCTTTTAATATAGTCAAAACGAGTGAATTTCAATTTTTTTATTCTATTAAAACTTTAAATTTTAAATTTCTACAAAATGAGTAACTTCTAACTATTTTTTTTTAATATATATTTTAAAATTCAAAGTTTTTGAAAAGGAATTAGATGAATCAGACATTATATCATGTCTCCGAGAACGATTAGCTTCCCTTTAATTAAAAAAAAAGTTGTCATTTTAGAAGATACTGAACATTTTGAACTAATGCAAAATACACACTTTTATATAATATCAAAAATTAATTAAAAAAGTAATTTTTTTGTAATTGTTACAAACTTTTACATCTTAGAAAAATATTTTCATATTTATTGTGAATAATTTCATTAGGCTCTTGGATGAGTATTAGCGTAAGACTTATTATATTTTATTTATCTTGTATCTTATCTTTTTAAAGTAATATTTTGTTTATTCTTTTGAATGATGTTGTGATATAGGGAATTTTTGTGGCCTAAATGTGATATAGGGAATTTTTGTTTTACATTAATGTGATATACATTAACATGTTAGCAATTGTATTATTATATTTGTTTTACACATAGGAAATAACAAAAAATGTATCCCATTATTTTAAAAATAATTCTTTTATTTGGTTGATGGCGGTTGTAAAATGTTTTTCACTTGTCTAGATTTATAATATAATTATAATTTGTTAAGATATACACAATTTGATACATAGACAGATGAGAGTCTAATCCTTATTAACTAATATAATCTTTTTATGACAACTTATGATTTTGATCATAATAAATAATACTAAATTTTTATTGATTTAATCACATCTACTTTAAGTTTGAATAAAAAATTAGGATCTTCGTAATAAAAGTAAGATATGTCTATAAAAGATTATAAGTCCATTTAAAATCACAAAACGAATAGACTTTAGACAAGGATTACATAACACACAGAAAAGATATAAAAGATGAACACAAAAAGTACAAAGAGACTAGATAATATCAATGTTGAATTGTTAGTTCGTCTACTCTTCATCAACGTTGATTCATGGATTCTAAAGTAGATTTTAACAAATCAGTTCAACCCTATCTGAGAATGTATACTTAAATTGTTGTTATCAATACTACGAAGATATTTCTAAAAAAGTAGTTGTCAACACATAACAAGTTGAGTGCTACAAGAAAAGGTGTCACTCAAAAGATAAACATGCTTTGATAAAGCGTTGGATCAAGAACAAAGGATCTACACACAAGGTCCAATAATATTTTACAAGATATCTATAAATAAAAGTCTTACGGGACAAAAATTACTAATGAAACTAAGTCGTTGTATATGAATTTGTTTTTCAAGAAAAAGCACTTGTAAAGCTTCTTCATACAAGATTAATAGATTGACTACTTGTAATATACATAGAGTGATCTTTCTTTATAAAACATTCATTTGTTATAAATCATATCCACTTTATTAAATATTTTTTTTATAATAACTTTACAAATATCTGTTATTATAAATTAGAAGTGACAAATATAGAATCCTAATAAAAAGACAAAGTAACTTAGAATCAACAAATACTTTATGTTTTATATTAAGAGAATGAGAAGATGAATAAATAATAATGAGTGAATTTATGTAAATAATAATGTATAATACTTGTAATTATTATTGGTTAGTAAAATAATTATTACTTTTATTTAATCTATTGTATTTGTCTCACGTAAGTGTCATGTATTTTCTTTAATCACTTTTTAACCTTTTTAGAGAATTTCCTTGATGTTTAATTATCTAATTACAAAATTATTTTTAAAATATTTTTAAGAGTTTTAGTGAACTTTACCCTTCTAAGTTAACATGTTATTTTATAATTAGAAATATAAAAAAATATCTTTAAGAAACAAAATATCTTTTCCATACTAATATTTTTAAGAAATAAAATAAAATAAATTTCGTTTTACTTATTCAAGGTATAGTTAATTTTTTTTAATAAAGACTAAATGTCAAAAGTATATAAAGATTGTGAATAAGTCAACACAAAATAATTAAAAAATTCCAGGATAAAAAGGTAGTTATGATATGGAATCTCCTCTATTTCATTTGCACAAAATTTAATCATGTCTTTGATACAATTTAGCATATATGTGATTTCACTTTTTTTCTCATAAATTTTAGTAGATAATTTATTTTCATAAAAAATTGAAATGTTTTATAATAAATAATATTATTTCAATATAAATTTTTGGAAAGAAATTAAAATTTTATAAAATTTAAATTTTACCTAAAAAAGGTAAAAATTTGAAAATTATCATTATCTTTTAAATCATGACTTTTCTCTTTATATACTCTCTGCGACTATATCTCAGTGGAGATATTGTTAATTTGACTTTGATTAAGATATTTTCAGTTGACGGAGGTCGAAGTGTTACATATTTATTATTAAAAAAATTAATGTTGGAAAAAAATTAGATTAAAGTGATTAATGATTATTTTGCGCTCATTATCATCTAGTTTATTATACAAATAATATAGGATAGTATTATTTCTCAGTTGCTTATAGTTTTTTTTATTATTATTAATATCAATATTGATTTTAAGATGAAAATTAACATCAAAATATATACATTTAGAGTTATTTTTTACTAATATTGATCAACACATATATCTAGGTTAATTTGCTATAAACATTAATTAGATTTTGCTCGATTAATATTGATGAAATTATTTTTTGGTTGATGTAAATTAGAATTTTTTTATTAATATCAATGTAAGTATTTTTCAACTTATATAAATAAAAAAATTTAGTTAATATTGAGGTGAATTATTTTTTCATTATTATTAATACAACCTTCTTTAAAGCACATAACATGTAAGGAATACCATAAAATTTTAAGACAATTAAGACAAACATCTATTGAAAAACTTTATACAAAAGGTTTAGGGATTGAAAACGATTTGTAAATGAATTAAAAGTTTTTTTATTATTATTTTTTGAATTGATCTTCAAGAATAAATTTTATATGAATGAATAATACTAACAAAATTAAGAGAATATGAGAGAAGAAAAGAGAAAAAGAGATGAAGAGACAATTCCTAATAGTGAAAATTAAATAAATGATTTTTGTTAGTTTTTTAAAACACATTTAACTATAAATATACTTTGTAATATGAAGTAAACATAGAAAATGTAAACTCTACTTAGGTCTATAAATCCAATTACTAAAAAAAAAAAAATCCGCATGAATTCGTAAAAAACCTTAACAAATATGTCTCAACTTCAAAATCTCATAGAAAATAACATAAAAAAAATATAAAAATGAAAATGAAAGTAAAGTTGTATTAAATCAGATGGTTATACACACATGTCTTAATACAACATTCTTCAAATAATATAACATGTAAAGAATAACATAAAATCGATAAGATAGTTAAAACAACCATCTACAAGAAAACTTTATACAAAAGGTAAAAAGAAGAAAACCAACATTAGGTACAGTTGGTTAACCTCTATTTATGTACACATAAATAAAAAAGTAAATAATAAAAAAAATCTTCTCATAAGAGAAAAACAAATACCTCACATAAATAAAGAAAAACTTAAAAAAAAATAAACAGAGTGCCTCTAGCAGTGAACAGCCCTGTCACCTTCCACTCAACCCACATGCTACATTTTGAATTCTTTCTTTCCACCACTTATTTTGGAACTCTTGGTTCACAGGTTACTTTTTAAAACATTCTATTAGGAAGGGAAAGGAATTTATATATCGCTTTATAGTTCCGATTCTTAAATAGTATAACAGAACAAGTTTTTTCAATAAGTATTAACAAGTAAGAGTGATTTCAACTTTTCTTATATTGTTAATATTCTGACTGTTTTTTCAGTACACTGAAACACCTCAATTTTTTAAAGCTAGCTCACAAGAATTGATTCAGCAAGTATAGTGTGTATGGTGCCATATTTCTTTGACTATGGAGAAAAAAGAAAAAAAAGAGCAAAGTTTCAAAATAAAAAGTCAAGTTTGTACTATACAATCCACATATTTAAAAAATCTTCATCACGAAGTATTGTCAATTGTCTAATAGACTCTATAGGGTTCAGAAGTGATGAGGGTAAGTGGAAGTAAAATATAAAATTTAGGGTTAGGGTTAGGGTTACAGGAACACTCCACCTGCATGGAAAGGTCGAAATGATTAAAGAAATGGGGGTTGATGGTGATGGATTGTTGGAGATATTTGAAAAAGAGGGATACACCACCACATGCAAAAAGTGGAAGCACCACGAGGTACCTTCCTTACTTTTTAGCATAAACCAAACTCATAAGCAATCTCATCATCAACATCTAAGTTCCAAGAAGCTTTACCCCATTATTTTGTATCATTGCCATGTGATGCTTCCATCTAGTTTTGCACCAATCAATGTGCACAATGAAAATGAGTTCTCATTTCTCACATGATGATTAAAAGGTCAAATATTCTCCCTTCCCTTCCCCACTCTATGCTTAGATATAGGCAAAGGAGATAACAAGTTACTCAACCAATACTTTTAGTAAAGTAAATTACTTTCTATAACTTTTCATCAAAAGCAATTTTTTTTTCTTGAAAACATATCTTTTTACAGTCCAACAACTTACTTTTAAGAATAATTTGATCATTAAAACAAACAAATTTTGTAATTGTAAAAAAAAAAAAAAAAAAATTTAGAAAAAAAAAATGGATTAAAAAAAATAAAAAAAAATTATTAGAAAAAAAAAATAAAAAAAAAAAAAAAAAAAATTTATAAATTGAAAAAAAAAAAAAAAAAAAATGAAGGAAAAAATAATGGATTGATGATGCTGTAAAAAGTTTGTTAGGGTATGGAAATATCATCACCCACTTTTTTAACCTAATAATTGAATTTAAAGTTTCAATCAATCAGTTTAATAAACATGACACAGAAATTTGATGCTAGTAAGTGGCTATTGTTTGGTTATATATATGCAAGTACACAAATTATATCATTGATGAATAAGCCTAACTTGTGACAGAACTATAAGCTTCTTGATTTATAAAAGTTAAATAAAACTTTGTATTTTTTACCTATAAACAAAGCTATTGGACATTCACCCTAAATAATAGCTATTGTAGATATGAAAAGTAAGATAGAAAAAGATAATTGGCATATATTGAGAAAGAAAAACAAGGCTAATTAACATCCCAAGGGAGTGCCCAAAAGGGTCCCAAGATGGTGTGACCATTAAACAACGAACAGATCATGTTAGTTTGGTGGATCATTATTCAATATAGTGAAGTATTGATTCCATCTTGTCCCTATGTCACATGAGAAAAATAGGTAACACATTGAAGAAATGAATAAATTATAAAAAATAATTAAAAGATAATCCTTATTTTTAGAAATTCATTATAGAGTTAAATCAAATATGAATCTAAAATTGAAGATAATATCAAAATTTATCTTAATAATAACAGTTGAATTTATTAGATCATTTGAATTTCACGTACATTTAAGATTCAATTTATTATATAAACCCTAAACACAAAACTTTGTTTCCTTTTCGTCCTTGTTTGGTGGGGCGCACAACACATTGAATTCACTATGCGTGGTTATCTTTCATTTCATAACATGATTCCAATAATTGAATGATGCATGATCATTCCTCTTTTTATAATATTTTTAGAAGAGCTAGAAGAGAAAATTTTCAATGTTTAATATATGATCACTTGCATACGTAACTTTCAAATTCTGAGATTTTTTTAATATTCTTGATCATAAAGTGGATATCAATAATAGCTATCACGTGTCCTAAGAATTATTGATAATATTAAAATTAGCACCAGTTTCATGCAATCAATTTGACTTGAATTAAAATAATAAGGAAAAGAATATGAAATTATGTTAGACTAAACTTCAATAATGATTGCTACTTATATTTCAAAATATGAATGACAGGCCAGCATGATCTAAAACCTCACAGTTCCACATGCTTTCATCTCTTGTTTTTCAATATTGGCTCAAATTAAACAACAATATTTATTTCTACCTTTTTTTGTGTTTGTCAACAAGATGTGTAATCAATTAAACAACTGGGATTTAAAAGTGCTTTTGTGTTCGATACCTTTTAATCTCTAAGACATATATTTAGGCAAATAACTGGACCCAAAAGTGCTTATGATCAACTTCTTGCGTGTCTAGGATTATGTGTATAGTGGAAAGTACATGTATTGACCTATAAAAGAAAAAATAAAAGAAAAATGTGCCAAACTCTTAACATTCAAGTTTTGATGAATTTGCAACTTAATAGGTATAGAGTGAAATTGAAGTTTAACAAATTTTTTTATTCATTATCATATCATTAAAGGATTTAATTTTACTCAAATTCCTAAACCAATCCAAAAACAAGCTTAATATTAGTATTATAAAGTGAAATTAAGTAGTGTTATCTAAAAGATCTAAGTATATGTTTATTTTATTTTTGTTGGAAGAACAAGAGGAGCAGAAGATGATCCAAATTGGTAGTTATTTAAAAAAAAATAACAAATTGGTATTCAGTTGCATAAAAAATAATCTCTTTTTTTTAAAATACTAAATTAAATTATTATTTTAATTTAATTTTCAAAAACTAAATTATTCATAAATAAAATAAACGAGCTATGAGATTGAAATATATATATATATATATATATATATATATATATATATATATTATAATAAAATATTTATTGATAATCATTCAAAATTTCAAATAATTTAAGCAATTTAAAAATAAATTAGAATAATTTACTTTAGTTTAGTTTATTTAAACTACAATACAGTTGTCCAGTTTATTTTAGTTTCGGTGAACCACGTTCAATGGTAATAATTTAGTTCAGTTTCTTTTTTTAATTTTTTGTTGATCTTAACATGACTTTATTCGAAAAACCAACCCTCGAGATACCTCTTCGAATTCAAACTTTGGTTCCTACTAAATATAAATGTGTAATAATACAATTGTTTTTAAATAGTCAATTTATTTACTGTAGTAGACCGTTTTACTATACACAAGTCATTATATATATATGAATTTCTTTTATCTAAATAGCACCTTTTTATATTTTATTTTCTTTAATAACACTCTTTGTTTTTTATTTTCTTAGATAACACTCTTTATTCTTTAATTTTTGAAATAGCACTCTTTTGTTTTTTTTTTGTTTTTGTGTTTTTTATTCTTTAATTAATGTACAATTAGTACATTAATTATAATTATTAATTTCTTTTATTTTTTATTTTTTATAATTTTGTGATTGTATTTTATTATATTAATTTACTGATTGTATTTTTGTATTAAGATTGATATTGGAAGAAAAAATTATAATAAATTATAAAATTGTTATTTGAATTAAAATTTGTATTTTTCATTTGTTAAAAATATATCTAAATAACTAATAGCAAAAATAAAATAAAATTGTTAAAGTATTTTTGTAAATAGATATTAATTAAATGGTTTAAAAAATTTAAATAAAATTTAATTTATTTATGAATTTCTTTTAAATGTTATGTTTATTACTTAAAAATTGTTAGTTATTGAAATTATGTAACACACATTGAACATAAAGAGGAAAATAAATGACAATCATATATTCACTAAATAATTTAATTAATGGTATACAAAATACTTGTGTAAAATGAAACATAAATTTTAAGTTTATCAAAACTCAAATTTTATCTTTGTAAAAAAAATCAATTACATCTTTATTGAAAATCAAATTTTATGTTTATATAAAATCATGATATCTTTAATAAAATATCAAATTTTATTTCTATCAAAAATCAAATTTTATCTTTATCAAAAATAAAAAAATTATTTTTATCAAAAATAAAATTTTATCTTTATCAAAATTTTATTTGATTTTTACCATTAATTATTTAGATATTTTTTAACAAACTAAAAATATAAATTTTAATTCAACAGTTTTATAATTTAATATAATTTTTTCTTCCAATATCAATTATAATACAAAAATACAATCAGTAAATTATTATAATAAGATACAATAACAAAATTATAAAAAGAAATAAAAATTAAAAACAGAAAAAATAATAATTATAATTAATTTACTGACTGTATATTAATTAAAAATAAAAAAGATAAAAAAATAAAAGAATGTTATTTTAGGAATTAAAGAATAAAGAGTACTATCTAAGGAAATAAAAAATAAAGAATGTTATTGAAGGAAATAAAAAATAAAAAAGTGCTATTTAGATAAAAAGAAAGTTATATATATATAGTCCTGCCAATCGGTTCCATGAACTTTCTAACTCTCAATTTTTAATAAATATAATAAAATAATAATATATAAATATAAATTTTAAAAACTAAATATATTTAATTAATAAATTTTTAAAATTAGTCAAATAGTTTAACAAAATATAAATAATTTTAAAATATGTTAATATAAAATTATAAATATTTAAAAATTTAAGGTTAAAATTAATTATTTCTAAAATTTAATTTAATTTTTTAATACTATTAAGAATGTTATAATTTATAATTATGAGTAATAACAATTATTATGACTAATTATTTTAACCTTTTTATAACATAAAAATAACAAAAAAAATTATGAACATAAAATTCATTTTAATATAAAATATTAATATTACATTAAAATAAGGAATTAATAATTTTATAAATATCGTATTAAAATAATAATTTAATAACTATTAATTAGATATTTGTAATTGACTATCATTATTAATTTAAATTTAGTATCGTTAATAAATTTATAAATTTAGTATTAATCGTATATTACAATTATACTTATTTACTTTAAAAAATAAAATATTTGAAATAATTATTTATGGAAAATAAATTTATAAAATAATTTGATAATGAAGCATTGAAATGTAGAGGTTTTTAAAATAATTGAAAAAAGAATATAAGAAAAAATTTAAATAATAAATTTAAGTAATAATATTTGAAAGTACGTAATAATAAAAAAGTAATAATCATTTTTTAGTTTTGTGCCAAATTTATAACATAAAATAATTTTTAATAATTATTAAAATAATTTTACACTTCCAATGTATTATTTTAAAATTTTAAGAACTTCTTCTAATTTTTTTCATCATCTAAAAAATTAATTATGTCATACCATAATCATTAAAATAATTATAATAATAACAATTTCTATTCTACATTTACTTACACAACCCAAATTAACATTTATTTAATGTAAACCACTTTATTCTATTATTTATTTTTATTATTCACAAATCCAAATTTAAACTATATTCACCACTTTCTATTATACATTTTAAATTTTTAACGTTTTAGTTATTTTAATTTTAAACAAGATATAACAGGTAAAAAAATTCTTAATATAGTATATTATATTGTATTAAAATATCTTACTAATTTTAAAAATTTATTGATCAATTTTTTCAATTTTTAAAATCTCATAGTTATATATCACTGTAAATAAATTCAAACTGAGTTTATTGTGGGAATATTTTATTCGAATGAGACTATTCCCAAAA
>Ga0099825_1008033_pt1 | contig 12657 bp, 9 predicted proteins | sample SiratroredBW_FD_76838 | JGI IMG/M metagenome (GOLD analysis project Ga0099825, IMG submission 76838) | Root nodule microbial communities of legume samples collected from California, USA - Siratro red BW | ecosystem: Host-associated > Plants > Roots > Nodule | place: USA: California | collected...
ATAATAAAAATTAATATTTAAATGTTTTTTCATTAAATAAAAAATTTAAAATTTTAAATTTTTTTTATGGTTTTTTTACATTTCAATTAAACTCATATGTTTTTTTTTTTTTTATTTTTTATTTTACTTACTTTATTCTTTCTTGTTAACTATGTACTTATTTTTTTTTTTTAGTTTTCTCTATTATCGTTTTCTTTATTTGTTTGATGGAGGTTACGGGTGAATTTTGTTTAAACTATTTTCACCATCTCTTGCTCTTTAAATTACATTACCTGGTGTATGTGAGATATTTATTTATCGTGAATATTTCTAAAAAATGGAGTGAGACTGAAGTTGTTTAATGTTCGACAAAATCACAAATGTTTATAGCTTATGTGTTTTATTACATTTACAATCATTATACTACAATTTGGACAACATTATATATAAAATTATTTATCGACTACCTTCTACTTTTAAACTGAACCGAGCCAATCATTATGATTGGTTCATAACTTTTTTTATCTGATCTAACCTTATCCATATACACCCAGTCAACATAAGTTAAAATGAATTACAGTATATTAAAATTGACAAATTCAGGAGCAATTTTAATATTTACTAATGCTAACACTTAAAATCACTTGCTATACGACTAAAGAAATTTCCTAATCGAACCAAAAACAATCTGAAATAATATCTTCACCGTTTCAAGCACATTGGCCCTGCCTCCCATTAATATTGTCTGAACCTAACCGCCAATTATCTTTGATGCTACACTTGGCATCCATTTTCTTCGTTCATTCAAACTTGTGCAATACCATTGCATCTCAAGACCCAATCATCACTGTCCTGAAACTGGAAGGCTAAGCCAACCACCATAAAACAAACAAATGTATGAATAAAATTTCTCCAATTAAACCCATGTCTTGGTCAGATGCCCACCATAAGCAACGTGGCACACTAAAACTGCCCTTCACTAAACCCCAAAAAGTGTATATTTGGAAGATCAGTACCCTACAAAAACCATATCTCCATGGATATCAAATTTCCATCCATGTTTTGACACATACCGTGTGGGTCCCACTGGAAGGTTATCCACAAGGAAAAGTTAAGAAAACAACTTGGCGTCGCAATTAATACCAAAAGCTAAAGGCGGCACTAACCAATAAATTTTGATTTAACCCTCATGATTATGACCATTGACTCAATTTTAGCCTAGTTATGTAACTCTAGCTACTTCTTATAAATCCTACCTTCGTATCTTCATTCCCATCATCAACAATCAAACCAGTTTCAGCACAATTTCTCCTAGTACTTTTCCATTTTAGCTTTCTCTTCTTCCTAAACACTTCCAAAAAATGGCAAATTCTCGCATTGCTAGGTTCTTCATGGAGGTAGCCCCACCACAGTATGTTACTGTGATGAGGCACAGAACATCCAAGATGTTGGACACCATTTCTGAAGATGAGAGGGAGATTAGCACTAATGATTCTGCCAAAAGCTCAACGGCTTCATCTGCTGCTTCTGTCACCAATGCAAAGAGCAGGCACTTCCTGAAGGAAGTTCACAGATCCCTCTCTATTCTGAATCAGTGAAGCCAGATCCTCAGAGTGGGAAATGAATCAACCTGGGTGAATTTTTTTTTTCTGTATGAGTCATGTAAAGATGCTTGTTATTTTAGTTCATGTACTTCCCTTCTTGTTTAGGTAATTATTATATCCTGTTCAAGGGGTTTCATGAACAAGAATAGTTTGCTCTCGAGAATGCAAAGAGACTTGTCTGCAAAATATATATATATATATATATATATATATATATATATGTGTGTGTGTGTATAGCAGCAGAGTTTTGGAATTCTTGCACTTTATTCTGTACAGACTCATGATTTTCTATGCACTTTATTCTGTACAGACTCATGATTTTCTATCGATAGACTCATCTGCCTCAAGTTTTGGTATCTTATTAGCACTGAAAAAAATTCCGAAAATATTAATAAAAGGGACTTTTCTTATAAATTAAAAATAATCCATGTTCTCGTCCAAACATTAATAGCTGCGGCTTTTAACAAAGGTTTTCCGATGCACTGCAATAGGGTCCTATTATGACTGACTTGTGTTTCTTGTAGTATCTTCGGGAAGAAGTATATGTAAAATTTCAAGACTTATATATTGGAAAAAGCTTACATTCTGATATGTAAAATTATAATGTATAAATAAATACAAATCCCGTTTATATATGTATCGAAAAATATATAAGTTTTAGACTTAAATATATAATCCAATTATAACATAACCCTTGGAAACCGATGTTAAACGGTCACTGAAGCTAAATGCAAGAGTAACGCTCGTAACTGGCTAATTCGATGTGTTCCGTCAACTTTTCTCTCTCCAAATTCGGTGACCTCGTCGAACAACTTTGTTTTCATATGTCAGAACTACAATCAGGGATGAATTATGCAGCATTTAAATAAGGATGATAAAGGAAGTTTTGTTTTCATAATTAGAAGGTATACAATTTTTTTTGTTAGTGAGCATTGTTGTTATAAATGAGTTTTCTAATCCTGATTTCTTTTCAGAAATAAGATCCCACTTATCGTGCTTGTCACAATTGTTGGAAGTCAAGAGACATTTAGCCAAAACTGATAAGAAACTACTAAAGGAGATTTGGCTGTGAAGAGAGTCTATAAGTCTTGTTGCAAATTTGCTTTGTCCGAAGAGGTTAGGGACAATGGATGCTCGGACACATACGTGTTTAAAGTCTATATTTCTCGACCTAAAGCAACATAGGAGAGGAGAGTGCTGTTCAAAGACGGGTGAGGACATGATCTCTCCAATTGCTACAATAGGTATATCTTCTCTCATCTCTATTAAAAATGTTCTTTATATTTAAACATTCACATATAACTTATTAAACATAAGATAATTGTCGGGCAATGACTATATGATCCCCTTTAATAACAATTAATATGTAGTTTGGATAAACCATCTTTATTGTCACCTGGCAAAATAATCTTTGCTGATTTTATAGACCATAATAGTTGAAAAGTTACTTGTTTGTGCTCCAAAGAAGATGAAAGACATTTGTGCCATGAAATATAAAGAATTTAAACTTAAAATTTATTTCTAAATTGTCAAAGAAAATTCTTGGCAGATTTCTAGCCTCTTTTAGAAAACTCATCTTATTTATGAAACATGTCAAAATGAGAGTAGATAAAAAAAATCTTTTAAATCCAAATATTATACTTTTAGCAACTTTTGTACAGAGATTTATTTGGACCAACAGGTTATTAAAAATATGGTTTAGCCATTATGGATGACTATTTAAGATATATTTGAGTATGTTTTCTAGTCCATAAGAATGAGTTTTATAAGATATGTTTTCTAGTTCACAAGAATGAGTTTTATAAAATGTTTTAAATGTTCGGTAAAAGAATACAAATAGAATAACTTTTGTATCTCAATGTATAAAATATAACTTTTAAACAACATACACCATTGTTTTGTATGATCGATAGACACATAACATCTTTTATATATATATATATATATATATATATATATATATATATATATATATATATATTCATCTAATAAATAAACACCTGGGTAAATGATATAGATATGTAGTTTAAGTATTTTATGATACATCTCAAATATTATAAATGGGCATTTTATGTATGCAGAACCCTAAAATATTATAAATGTGCATTCTATGTATGCAGAGTATATTCCTTTTCTTTCTCCCATCTTACAAGAGAATCCCAAAAGGGACGCTGACCACATTAAAAATTTTTTGAAGAAAGCATTAAAGTTGTTCCATGCTAATAACTCTTTTAAAAACACAATATGTCTTATATCAATATTACTTGATGAAGAGATATGCCTCTAATACTGTATGAAGAGAATTTAAAATTGGATGTAAAACATTTAATACATCTCTATATCTATACATGGACAAACACAACTCAAGGAAGAAGAACTTCTCCAACACTCCTAATGACTAGAAAAATATTATGAAGGACTCTTTCTTCTTCATCCTCTCTATATAAGATCTATTGAAGATGAAAGGATTGGCAAAAGCGATGATGCTCTTGCAATCTATAAGTAATTCTCGAGCCCTAGTTTGTGAGAAAAAATTGTTGTGTTAATTAGGAACTTAAAAGAATATTTTTGATCTTGTATCTATTTTAGGATTTTATGTAGTACCCTAGAGAAGATTTGGGCATAATATAAATAATAACAAACATGAATAATAAAATTTACATAAAAGAACATTTACATATCATAATATTTATTATACATTGATTGAAGGTGCAGTTGGCTCCAAAAGAGGATTGAATTCATCCTATAACCAGAGATACGTCTAGTCCTTTAAGAAAATTGCTTAAGAGATTTTATTAAATAAGTTTTTATACCTCACCAGGAACAAGTATTATCACACATCTCCAGATACAAGTTTTAATACTTCTCTAAATAAGTATTTTGCACCTCTCCTGGTTCATACCACTCTAGTCAAAAAGTATTAATACCTTTAAGTATTAACACTTCTCAACGATGAGAACAAATTTTCTATAGAGAGAGCAATGAAAGCTCCCAGAATTTACTTTATAAGATGAAGAATTTATAATGGTTAAACACACAACCTCTTCTAATTTGCTCTAAATAGCATATGAACAATGAAACTTGCTCACGATATATTTTTCTCGTACTTCTCTCAATGAATTTTGTGAGTTCCATGTATTTCTGATGTTGTATTTCTTTATGATCTTTAACAGTCTTTATATAAATCTTTAGAAAGATGATTGTGAAGCTTGTATCCTCTCTGCGTAGAAACTTGTGCTCTGATGATATCTCCAATATATTCTCCATCACTCTATGTCTTTTTTTATTTGTTTATTTGTTGTTCCAAATTTTAAACATTGTGACTTGATACAATTATTTCTTTCTTCATAAGTGTTCTTGTCTTGGTCTTTTCTTCTTTAAATTATTGACAACTTTGATTTTGATATAATTTTCAAGTCTTTATCGTATAATTGAAGATCTTGAATTCTTTTTTAAGTTAATTTGAAGGCTTGAGCTCTATTTTCTCTACACTTGATTTTTTTTCCATATTTGTGTGATTTATTCTTGACATCATTCTAATTTTGAGTTTTTCATCCATTGAAGCTTTCACTTTCTCTCAGAAGATCTTTTGTATAATTCTTTAAGCGGAACTTTGTATCAGGTTTAACTCCTCTAAATTAAGTAATAATAATTATAAACGAGATTTAAAATTAAGGTAAAAGTAAAACATGTATTTAGCAAAATCTAAAGTTAAACTGTGATAAGATATTAACTATTTGGTTAACTGTTAATAGCTGTTAGTTGTGAGCTGTTAGTTTTGGAGGAATAAATAGTTACATTAACCTTTCTGCAAGAAAGAAAGAACAGAGTCAGAGAGAGATAAACAAGGTGAAGAATATTATGGCCATTGAACAAGGTAGTACTAGCATCAACCCCCACCCCAACCCCAACCCCGACCCCGACCCCAACCCCGACCCCAACACTAACCCCAACCCCAACCGAACTCTCTGCATGGAAAAATATGAACTGGGTGAGATCTTGGGCAGAGGAAACAACTCTGTCGTGAAGCTTGCACGTAACATTCTCACCGGAGACAAGGTGGCCATCAAAATTTTTGACAAAGAACCACTTCTCAGAGGCAAAAAGATGTGGATCAGGGAGCTAACTAAGAAAAAGGTGTACTCACTTTTCACTTCTATTACTTTATGCCATCATTTTATTAACAAAGAATGTTCAGTACCTCTGCATCTTGATCTTGATTTTGGGTACGTATATTCATGCATGGAGTAAGGTTCATTAAGTTATATAAATATAAAGAAAGTGATATTTTCTGAAACCTGATACTGTCTGCTGTTCATCATTATGCAGATTAAACAAGAAATATCAATACAGAGAATGGTTAAGCACCCGAATGTGGTGTCTATAATTGAGGTTAGAAGGAAAGATTCATTATTATTATTTGTTTTTTGTCTAGAAGAAAAGTTATATATGTGGATGCATTGGTGTAGGTCATGGCTACGAAGGAAAAGATATACGTGGTAATGGAGCATTTAGCCGAAGGGGAACTGTTTGATAAAATTGTAAGACACTTTTTTACTTTTACCTTGTCAATTGGGATGAGAATCTTCTAACAATGCAACATTTCCTGACCCTCAGTGTAAGGCAGGCCTCTCGGGAATGAACGAACTCCAAGCACAGAAATATTTTCACCAGCTTATACGTGCTTTGGATCACTGTCATAGTAAAGGTGTTTTCCATAGAGACATAAGGGTGAGTGAATGTTGTTGCTTTCTTTGTTTTCCATTCTTTCAAAAATGTTATCAGATTAATTGTTTTGCAGCCGGAGAATTTATTGGTGGGTCATGATGGAGTGCTTAAGTTATCATATTTTGGATTGAGTGCACTCAGCCGTCAAGCTAGTGTGAGTTGATTATTCATGACTAGTACTTCCTCTCTTTTTTGAGCTTTTTGAAAGCTTTTTATAGTGTTCTTTTCATGATTAAGAACAACTTTGATTATTCTTTTTGGTTACTTTTACACTTAAAAAGAGAGTAATTTCTATACAAAAACTATACATTATGAAGTTGATGATGGATTATCCTATTGTTACTATTATTAGGCAAGAGGGCTTTTTCACGCCCCATATGGCACGCCACCGTATGCCGCCCCAGAGGTATTATATAGCTTTTATTTTATCTCTAAAACTTCAAATTCAGTTTCTTTCCCTAATAAAGTAATAGTATCAATGCTTAATTTAATTTCTCCTATCATATTTGTGTACAAAATAGGTGACAAGATCCTACGGCTATGAGGGTCCAAAGGCTGATATTTGGGCATCTGGTGTTACACTTTTCTTTATGGTTGCTGGTAAATTGCCCTTCATCGCTGAGGACCGCAGTGCTTTATTTCAAAAGGTTTTGATACTACCTTTGATTAGCACAACACTTAAATCTTCTGGAATATCATAACTGAGCTATTCTATCATGATCATATGCAATGCTTTACGTGCAATTACTGGAACCAATCAAAGCACAAGATAAAATTCAAATAATTTGAGTAAAAGCTTCCCTCTTTGTTCATTTATCTTTCTGACTTGCTACTGTTAACTGATTGAATTATGTGTCTCACTAGGTTTTTAAATTTTTGTGACTCAGATTCGTGAAGCTCGCTACACGATGCCTTATTTTTTTTCTGGAGAGTTAAAGAATCTGATTAAGAGAATGCTTGATCCCAATCCTGCTACAGTAAGTACTTACATGTGCTATTCTGTTACTTTTCTGGTTTTTAGTGACTATGTTCTATGTTTTCCTTCATCTCTTGAAACGTTTATATGTCTGACATGAACAGCGGATCACAATTGCTGAGATTTATCAGGATATGTGGTTCATGTGGAATTATGAACCTCTTAGATTTCCACAGGAAATTGTTGGTTTTGGTTATGTAAGTGCCAGTTTCAGTGGAATAGCTGTAAAACATTTTGATTAAACTTTACTATAAATTCTAAAATGTGACTACTAAACTCATATTTGGATACTTTAACATAGAATTCGTCAGATCTTCCACCAGAGGTGGAAGTAGCAGGAGAGTTAGAACCAGAAGCCATGAATGCGTTTGAGATGTCTTCTACCTCTATGGGCTTCAACCTTATAGGAAATCTTTTCACCAAGGTAAACACAGAAAACCTTCAATTTAGTTATAAATGTTAGCAAAAAGATCAATTAATTTGTTCTTGGCCATTTGCTTAAGATTAATAAATTTGTTCTTGACCATTTAGGTCCATGTTAAGTGGGAAACTAGATTCATATCCAACTCTGCCGTCCTTGATATAATTGGAGAAATGGAGTATAAAACAACGAGATTAGGATTTGATGTTAAGAGGAGGAACTTTCAGGTACAAAATTATGCTTATTATTCTTGTCTCTAACAGGCCTATCTGTAAAAGTATTTATAGATAAGATAAATACTCATTTATTCGTATATTTTAGTATAAATTTAATGTGGATATATGTCATCATCTCATATAATTTATATATGCTATTTTATTAAACATAATTATATATTTGAACCTTTTATGCCATATTTAGATTATTTTAAAATGAAATTTCAATTTTCTTAAGATAATTATTGAAATACAAGATGTGATTAAATTTAGACTACAATTATTAAATAAATCGATAAAAGTGATATGCCCGAGTAAAAAAGCAATGTGATGACTCTTACTTAACATCAACGTTGTACTTTATTTGAAAATGCGACACTCCAAGATCACAACAAAAGAAAAAAAAGGATAAAAGCATTTTTTAAGAAAAGTCTATACAGTTGTATAATATTTATAAATTCATATGAATGAATTTTTAGCTTATTATCATATCAACATATAGTGTATGACATACGAAAAAATGTTTATTTGATTTTAGCATGATAAGAAACAGAAACTGGAATTGTAAAAAGAAAAAAACTAAAAGTTAGTATAAACAATAATAATAATAATAGCAGCAATAGTAATATGTATTATGTATGCATCTCAGATGAATATTACTCGTAAAGAGGAAGCGGCTAGACGCAAAGGTCACCTATTCATAGTCACTAAGGTACATGTTTTTCAGTTGAAAATGTAACCTATCTATATCAAATTACTATTAATTTTTTTAATTCTGTTTTCAGATCTTTGAGATGGCCCCTTCCTTTTACATGGTTGTGATTCGTAAAGTTTCAGGAGATAATCTACAATTCCATGAGGTAAGTTCTATAAGCTTTAAGAAGATATATACTTTTCTTGTAATAATTAATTTGCCTTGTTAACAAATACATATCTTGCGAAATGGATTGTTTAAATTTGCAGTACTGCAAGCAAATATGTGCTGAACTGGGACAAATCGTTTGGAAAGTAGAACCGTTAAACCCAAAAGGTACTTATTTTTGTGATGACTTCAATGATCCATAAGTAAATTATGTGGATGATAGTGCGTACAGATAGAAATGTGAAAAATTATATATTTTAAATAATTGTTTTAAATTTTATAGTCATGATTATTTTTATAAAAAATTCATTTTAGACATGTTTAACTTTAAACAATTTTAAATTGTGTTCTATATTCAAAAATATTTTATTTAAGTTTCTGCATTTTTATTGAGATTCAAAATAGAAAAAAATTAATTAGTTCAAATGTCTTTTCTTTAATTTAGGCTTCTAATGTTTTGTCTCTCTCATTGTGCAGGTACCACTGTTCCAATACGTCGTCGTATAATTTCCTTTTGTAAATATGCATATGCATATGCATGTACATGTTATTAGGTTGTCATATTTTGAAATCAGAAATTCCTTGGGATGATTGAATCTGTTGAAGCATGTATGTTACCTCTTCTTACGGTTATACATATTTTATGATTTAGACATTAAAATGAAATGCAATTTGTTTCAGCTCTCTCACTGATTTTCAGTTGATGTATTGGATTGCAACTATACCTTATTGAAATTGAACTCTGCTAACATACAATATTCTCCAAAATATAGTGACTCTTGTTCTAGGATAAATATTTACAAAGAAAATATAAACGAAGTGTACTTTTCTAAATAGCTTTTAAACACCACAATGTTTTATTTTTTCTCGAACTATGATTCAAAGAATTTCTCGAAGAGATCATTAAGAACACAAGAATTGTTAGTTTCGTCTAACATTTTTTCTCTAAGGATATTTTTTTTATAAAGAGAGGAGTAGAAGGAAAATGAATTGAGAATTTTTAACTATTGTTAGTGTTGGAGAAATTCTTCTAGAGATATATTTTTTTATATCTTTCAAAAAACACATTTATGTTGTGTTCTTAGAGGAGAAAAAAATATGTGAAACTTAAAAAAAAAAAAACTTATTTTGAAACTCTTGATCACTTCTTACAAAATTAATTTTTAAATATTTTTCATTTTTAACCTTGACAAACATTTTAAAGGCTTTAAAAACTTTATTCTTTGATGAAAGAAAGAATGTCCAAGTGTATACTAGAAAAATCATTGACTAGGACTAATGCATAAAATTTTTATCAATGATTTTAAATAGATGGGTCAAACAAATTCATGTGAATTAATTCAATAAATTTTTAAGTTGAGAAAACATTTTAACTTTGAAGGAGTTCTTTACTTAGTTTCCTTTTTGACATATAACACAAATCAATCATTTTGAAAATTTAATTTTAACAAACCAATTCCAAGATTTTTTGAAATTAATTTTCTTAAATGAGACATATGAATATGAGTTGCTCTTCTATGTCATAACCATGTACACTCATCATTACAATTAAACATGATTTAAATCTACTACATAAATGTCATTATGTTACTTTCCAATCAAGGCCATTTTATCATAACACTATTGAACTATTATGTAGCAATGTAATTCAAGAATTACTTCAATCCTTTGTCACATAATTGACTTATATTTAGGAGATTATGTTTTAAGCCTTTAATCAGCAGAACATCCTTAAATTTTAGTGAATCAGTCCTGTAATATTTCCTGACCCTAGTATTTTGCCTTACGTAAGTTAGAAAATAAATAATTTTCCTTTCCTATGAACTAAGTGAACTTTGTTTTATCTCAAATCAAAGTACCACAAAGAGTTAGCATTAATGATAGAGTTCTTAGGTTTACCTTTTGCCATGCAGCTGATTCCCTTTACTTGTATACTTCTTTTAACGGATTCTTGTTTAGCAAGGCTTTCTTTGTTTCCATAAATCTCTTCTAGTTTCATCCACACGTCTTTAACACTTTTGCAAGATAGAACTTTCATACAAATATCTATAGTCAATATAGAAAAGATTATATATTTTTTTTACCCTTACATCAAGTTGTACTTTTTCTTCAGTCTAAGAGTATGCAACTTTCTCTTCCAACAATATTCCAATATTTACAACTAATAGATTCAACAAATAATTTCATTTTATTTTTACTAATAGAAGTTTTCTCCCAAAAAAAAAAAAAAGTGGTCTAATTTCAATCTCCTTAGAAAATAGATTTAGCAAAGTCATTCCAGAATCTTTGTTTTGAAGAGAATGAGTGGCTTAACTAAATCAAGAGGAGGTAAATTGATTTTGAAACGTTTTCACAAAAAATTATCTTTCTTCAAGTTATTTAAAAACTATATATTTTCAATTTAAGAACTGAATGCAATTAGATTTAGAATCAAGATTGATAAAAGATTGGATAGAACATAATAGAAGAAAAAGAAATAAAAAAAATTGCACAAAAAGATTTATAGTGGTTCGGATCCAATAATCTTATATCAAGTCTCAACCCTTCAATCTTAGAATGAGTGTTCCATTATTTTCAACAAGTTTGTACAAAGCACTTAGCATACAAACTGAAAACAACTGTCGCGACCTGTTTCACGACGGGATGATGATCCAAAAAAATTTAATAGATAAAACAAAGGGAGTCGTCACCATAGTTTTCGTGAAAAACTATGAAAAACCAAAGAAAACAAGGATAAGAATGATCTATGAAAACCGGATTGCGAGTCCGGGAGTCGGTTACTCGTGGGGAAGGTATTAGCCCCCTACGGCGCCCGTCCTAAGACGGTACCTTTAACTGAATAAAATGAAATGAGTGTAATTTTTAGAATGTTTATTTTTCACGAAAAATAGAAATAAAAGCAAATAAAACATTTTTATTTTGAAAAGGGGTCCCGACAAGGTTTAACCTCGCTCCTACGTATCTCCATCAGGGAGGGATGGAGAATCAGGGTTACGTAGTTCTATAAGGTAGAAAACTGTTTGTGGGTTGGTGATTTTTTTAATTTTGAATACTTTGATATTTTTCAGAAAAAATTTGTATTTATTATTTTTTTTTTTGAAATTAAACCTCATTTTTGAATATCTTTTGGCGCGTATGGCCCTTTGATATTCTGAATGAAGTTAAAATTTTCGAATTAATTCTCATATGACGCGAGCGGTCAATTAAGGAACTTAGTCGAAAGTTATTATTCAAAACGTCAATTTTTACATGAGGAAGAGGCTCCCTTTTTTAAAGTCATAACTTAAAAATCAACTTTTAAGAGCATTATCATTATTTAGTAAAAAGATTTCTTACTATTTTTAAAAAAAAAAAAATAACCAAGGGCAGTTTTGAAATATGGGCATACATGGAGGTGCAGGCTGTAAAACCAACTCAGCTAAGGGCAGTTTTGGAATTCGTAAGGTCCGTAGGTGCAAAAAAAACAATTAATGGGAGCGCAAGCAGCAAACATAATCCACTGAAACCCCGTTAAGCTTGGAGGCATTTTGGGGACCAAGGATGGTAGGGGGTGCGAGCTTGGATATGCGGGGGTGCAGGAAGCACCCCCAACTAACCCATTAGGGTTAATGGCACCCACGTGGTGCCTTAGGAGGCCATGGGAGCTTCTCCTCGAGGCAGAGGCTGGTTTGGGTTGGGCAAGGCCTGCCACCTTACCACGACGGCCACAGGCGCGACGGCGACAGCCCACGGTTGCTCCGGCGACGATGGAGGGTGACGCACGAGTGGATGAGGGCCTTGGAAGCATGGTGGCTCGTGCTACGTAGGTTCATGGATGCATGGAGGGGGCGTCAACGCTGACGCCTTATGTGAAGACGCATGGTGGTGGCCGA
>Ga0099825_1008035_pt1 | contig 12655 bp, 7 predicted proteins | sample SiratroredBW_FD_76838 | JGI IMG/M metagenome (GOLD analysis project Ga0099825, IMG submission 76838) | Root nodule microbial communities of legume samples collected from California, USA - Siratro red BW | ecosystem: Host-associated > Plants > Roots > Nodule | place: USA: California | collected...
GTAATAATAATATAAATATTTTTTAAGTTTTAAATTAATTAATTAATTTCTTTATTTTGATAAATTAAGAAAATTATTATTTTTACATGTTAAATTATTTTATTATATTATAATTAGAATTTAATCTTAAAAATATTATCAATTTGAATTATAATATTATTACATATTTTTATTTTTTAATAATACAATACAAAATATTTAATCTTTAAAATATTTATTTATTTTAATTTTTAATTAAAAACAAACCAACAAGTCAATTTACCTCCATTTTACCTGTAGAATTGGCAAGTCAATAGCTAGTCAACCTACGAAACCCTACCCTCTTTGTCAAATTTAATGACAAGATAAAAAGAAAAGAATGAAAGTAAAACAAACAAATGGACAAATATTTCAATATCTAGATAGAAAAGGAAAAGAAAAATGACAAGGAAAAGTATGTTTACTTAAATATACTTTTTCTTTTTTCAATTCACATTTTCAATCTCTTATCCTTAAACAAGATGACAATAAAACATAGCAGGTGCCGGTTTATACATATCCATTCTCAGAGTAAATATTCATATTTATTCTTGTGTTCATTCCCATTAAATATAAAATTTAAATAATGAATATATTCATACTTATTAGTTGAATATCTTTTTATAAAATAAAACTCATAACATAAAATATTATCAAAAATTCAATACATATTTAGTTTTCTTTAATATTATATATTAAAAAATAAATTTACATAAATATTAAAATAGAATATCAAATTAAAATTACGTAGTTATAGAAAATAGTAAACAATCAATTAAAACTTTATAACAACTACAATATTCATTATTTTATAAATATTAAAAAGAAAAATATCTCAAAAATTTAGCAAATTTAATAATATGAAACAAATTGAACCAATAAAACAAAACTAAAAACTAAATTTTAGAAGGAAGATAATAGTTTACAGGATTAAATATTGGAAACAGATAACATCTCATGTGAAAAAAAAATAAAAAAAATAGAAAAGAAAAAATAATAATCAATGGATACCATAAAAATAATTTGATTTAATAAAATTAAAATTGACATATTCTAAAATGTAATATATAGTTTAAACAAAATCATAATATATATATATATATATATATATATAATTAAAGTTATGAAAAGAAGAAAAGTCTAAGTGAATTTAGTATATTTCAAAAAAGTATAACAAATACAAGAAAGGGAAAATAAAAACTATATAACAAGATCTTCAAATAAAATGAAATAAAAAACCAAGAAAACAATGTAATAATTTATTAGTTACCTGTTAAACTAACTATTTCAATAATTTAAAACAAAAATAATATAAAGACAAAACCAATTTTTACTTTATATTTAATTTTAAAAGTTAAATATTATCTATACTTAACACCAATGCCTAATCAATACGAGATTTCTCCATTAAAGTTCAGATAAATGCAAAGAGTACCCACGTAAGTTTATTTGTCATCATTACACCCTATTGTGAAAACATCCATTTTTTTTTTTCAATTTTAAGTTGTTTATATTTTATTATATTTTAATTAATTAAATGTACTTTTATTATGCTTAAATAAATAAATTAGATTCGGAGTTGAATTAAAACAGACTAAATAATGTAACATAAAAAATTAATAGTTAAAATTAGGTTTTCAAAAATATAAAGACCAAAATTTCAAATTGATCAAAATAAATAAAAACAAAATGATATTTAAATCTAATAGTTTTTTAAAGAAATTAATGCCCGCCAAATTACATAACCAAAGATTAGCATGTAAATTGTTGGTTCCGCCTTTAGATTTTCATATAGATTTTTCTCTCCCTCAAATTTTCTCCTCATGGTACTTTCCTTATTTAGCCATCCTACATCAAAGGGTGTATAGTTTGAAATTTTTACTTATATTCTAGGATTATTTTAATTTTAATTACAAAGGAAAACATAATCATATTTGGTAAGAAAAGAGACTAAAAGATCAGGTTAACCTTTAACTAATGTGAATGTCATAGACAATAGAGCAAAATAGGAACATCTGTAGTTTTCCCTATGCTTTACAATCATCGCCAACCACATACAACACCTTTTCCTTCAGTTTCTCTATTATCTGCAGAAAAGACAAAAAGATGTCATTGTATTGTAGAAACATGTTTGGATGTGATAAGGTTCCATGAATATACCAAACTAGAATTGTCTGCCCATCTTCTGATGGAGCTGGCAGCATTTCTGAGGTGAGAACAGTTTGAGGAATCAAAATTCAAATAATAAGCAGAGTTTTCGTTAGCATCAGCAACCCAGATGTGATTTGTATGGTCCTTTTCCCTTTTTATAAGATTACATAAACCAACCTGCATATAATCAACATACAACTTTCATCGAACTTATCGACGCATGTTTCGCAAACTAGACAACTTGAACATGTGACATTGACATTCTATTTGCGGTAAAACTTGCTGGTTCATTCAAATTTTATCTGAACCTATATGTTCATATGCAACAATATGCCCAGAATAATGAGATAACATTTTTCTGTTATAAAAGCGAACATGATATCAGTAACGAGTTCAAAGTTAATTGGTAGAAATAAAAAGTAACCATATGCATAACGGATAAAATAAAAAATGCATTGTAAATACCGTAGATCCTGCAAGTTTGTAGTTGATTAGTGGAAATGATGAATCATGATCAATCAATGGAGAGCAAAAGCAGATAGCAAGCAAGGAGTTGATTAACTTTTCTGACTGTAAACCATTCATGATGGATCCATCAGTGACAAAAACCCATTGCTTTTTTTGCTGATTTGATGTATAAACTCCTCCCACGTGCACAACATATGCAGCAATGTCAAACTCGCTGTGTAAATAATGACAAGACAATGTCAAATATTTGCAAGCTATATTTTTTTAATCAGATATCAGGAAGATATATGTAAACAGACTAGATCATCAACATACTTGGAAAGAGGGATGCCACCCAAACTTGATAACGGGGTAGATTTTCTACTGCGGAAAAATGGCCTACAAATGACAAAAATAAGACGGATTCAGAATGTGTCCTACCCAGAATATAGCCAAGTAAAAATTCACTTTTCCCCCTTCATGTTATGATTGTTAGATACCTAAACTGTTCTCTTGCATTAGAAGATAAAGGCGACCACTTGGTACAAGATCCTCTAGCATGCAAGTGAAGGATATCAAAATCAGAACTTGATGGCATCAGTCCTGCAATGACATATGTTCCTCCTTCCACCAACTCCAGACGCTGAAAATTAGTTACACAAAGAAATTGTGTGAAATCAAGTGACCTCCACAAAATAGTAATTACAATAAGGTAATAGAATAAAAAAAGAAAGGAAAAGTATCAAAATTAGCTAGGCATGCATTAGAAAAACATTTGCATGCAAAGCTAAACCACAGAATAATTGACTAATTATTAAGACAAGGGAAATACAGCTAATCCTTGCGGCTCACCAACCTCACCTGCTTCTCAGTTGGATTCCAGATTGTTACCATGCCTTCTTTAGGTTTATCTTGTCGGGTTTTATAAGTTAATCCAACTACTCGTAACTTCATAAATGGCGTAACTTCTCTATCTCCCAAGCCAGCATCTTTCAAAGCTTTTTCTATTGATTTTTCCTTTTCTGACTGTCTGATTGCCTGAAGACGGATACGAAATCATAAATATCTCTCTCATAGACTTCTTGGAAGATAGGAAACGTAACCTTACATTTAATTTGGCCTTATACGCAGCAAAAGAATTAAGCTGCTCAGGACTCATATCTGCCATCAGGAATTCAGGTTCTTCTGCTGTCTCAAGCAGGTTATAAATCTTAGCACCTTCACTATCACTGTCATAATTAATGTGTAACCTTTCCTTCTGATACTCAGAAATGATGCCATCTACAACAGCTGAGCGTCTGTGTCCATATAGGTGATCAGTCAGAGCACAAAAACAAAATTCACATTATGGCTGTAAAAATAACAATTGCATCAGTATAGTAAGCACCTAATATTTTTTCTGGCATTCCTATTTACGTCACTTTCAGATCATATGATATAAATTTCCTGTTTTATTTAATTCTTATGCACTCCATTGTGAAGCTAAACAAAATTGAAATTTACTGTGGCAACAAAAAGTTTATATCTTACAAATATTAAGGTAGTTAGTTAAGTTGGGTCTTGATAACCACAAAGTGCATCTATAGCCATCAAATTATATCATAATTCAGGTAGGTTCAATATTTAAGAATCAATACATATGAACAGTTCAATAGTAATTAACGAAACACTTTTCTCCTATTCTTGTTAATAGAAACCCAGTTATTTTATGGCTTTTCCACCATAAATAGCTAATTCCCATTCTATAGAACCAGTTAGACCACATGTTGATACAAAATTTAGTGTACACCCATAGAGAAAAGGTCATTCCAAAATCTACTCATGTTCAGGAGTTCAGCCCTAGAACAAGAGGTATCTGAACCTATAAATCCTAATTCTGCTAATTATGATGAACTTACTTGTGATGAACTAGCTACATAGAATTTAGATCTCCCAATTGCCCTTAGGAAAGGAACTAGAGTCATGACTAAACCCTCTTACCCCTTACCAAACTATCTATCATTTGAAAAATCCTACACATAAAACCTTTCTCACAAATATGAACACCACAACTATACCTTCTTTTGTATTTGAGGCATTAATTAACAGAAAATGGAAACAAGCCATGGATCTGGAAATGGAGGCATTAGAACATAATAATACTACGAAGCTAGTCACCCTACCACCTAGAAAAAATCTTGTTGGGAGCAAGTGGGATTATACAGTAGAATACAAGGCTGATGGGACCATTAGAGGTACAGGGCTAGGCTAGTGGCCAACAGATTCACTCAAACATATGGAGTGAATTACTTGGAGACTTGATAGAATTTCACATGACTTGGTATGAGGATGAACATTATGTCTTCTTTCATTCTTCTTCTACCAGGTACATTTATTTTGTTGTTTATGTTGATGACAATGTCATCATCAGTGATGACGAGACTAGAGTTTGGCACCTCAAAAAGCCCCTTTCACAACCATTTCATACTAAAGATTTACGTCCTCTCAAATATTTCTTAGGCATTGAAGTTGCCCAATCTTCTTCTAGCATTGTCATTAATCAACATAAGTATGTAGTGAACATTCTTACTGAAACTAATATGTTTGACTATCAGTCTTGTGATACTCTTTTGGATCCCAATATCAAGCTTCTTCCGAGACAAGGAGAGCCATTGAAAGACTAGGTAAGATATTGATACTTGGTAGACAAACTCAACTATCTCACCATCACCAAACCCAATATCAGTTTCATGGTTCGTGTGGTAAATCAGTTTACAAACACCCCTTGTGATAGTCATTGGGATGTTATGACACGTATTCTTCATACATAAAAAACACATCGAGACAAGGATTATTGTATGAAGAGAAATGCAATACTAAGATCACTTGTTTTTCTTCTGTGAATTGAGCAGGATCACCACTAAATTAAACAACCACTTTTGAGTATTGTGTTCTTATGGAGGAAACTTATTCTCATGGAGAAGCAAGAAGCAAAACATAGTTGCTAGATCCAATGTAGAAGCAAAATAAGCCACTTGTGAGCTTACATGGCTTAGGCAACTACGACAACAACTAAAAATTGGGAACATCCATGGAACGAAGCTTATTTGTGATGATCAAGCTGCACTTCACATTGCATCAAACTCAGTCTTCCATGAAAAGTGTTAGAATGTAGTTAGTCATTAGCTATTACAGATTAGTCATTAAGTATTACAAATTCTAAGAACTTAGGATCGTTGATTCTTGACTATTAGGTTATAATTTATTGTATTTGATTTTGTAAATTGGTATAAACATATTCTATGTGGTCTGCATTTGATACAAAATTCAGATAACTTATTCTTCTATAGAATTTATAAGAGAAAAACCATAATTACAAAATATTGAGGACATAATTACAGAATATTCAATTACCCCCTTTTTCGGCAAATAACCTAAATATAGAACCAACCTAATAATTAATCTTCATATCCAGCGTTACTATATGTACAAGATTCTAACAGGATGAATATTAAGAATATAAGATATTGACCAGACGCACAGTAGGATAAAGGAGCTGAAATGTTATGTGAGGAGGAAGAAAGGGAACACACTAGGAAGAAGAGTAATTGGAGTCTGCAGGCAAGTTCAGCAAGTTAGTTGCTGAGAAGGGATTCTACATGACAGGGTTTTCCTGTTAGTAACTTAGGTGGTATTAGAGTAATTTCTGTTATTGAATATTCTCCCTCTGAGGAGCTGCTACCATGTTTCTTACAACTAACAATAGATATAGATGGATAGTCTAAGAAGTTACCTCTGATTGTACAATTCTGTCATTCTATTCTCCGTCCTTTCTGACATGACAACAGACCGTCCACTGCTTAACCTAATGAGTATAACAATTACCAACATTTTTCATTGCATTATTAGAGCACATATCTGAAAAAGCAATTTACTTCACATATTTCAAGCGAAATTGTAGGACACACTTCATAAGAATACCTTTTACATTGCATTATTAGAGTATATTTCCAAAAAGTAATTTACTGAAAATATTTCAAGTGAAATTTTAAGACCTACTTTACTAGATGTTACCTTTCCTTATAAAGAATGGGATATATGCGAGTAATTCCAGCCAGCGTTTGTGGTATTAGACCACCATTGCTTTTTATGCATCTGAAAGCCAAAGGAGGACCAGCAACCTTACCTGCCAATCAGCTTAAAAAAATAAGCTCAAGGATGATATTTTTTCTGTAAAATTGACAACATTAACATTCACATAATAAGAGATGCTTACAAAATCCTAACCGTTCTGCCCAGTGAGCTCTATATGTTCCATTTATGTGCAGCAATAAGCTAACTGTTGATGACACCTGAAATTAGTAAAGATTCTTCAAAACCATCTGACGCAATATACATTTATTACTCAATTATATTATTAAGCCGTAGAAAACCTCAAGGGGTGAAACTGGCCCATTCCAACCACATAATCCTGCTCCTGAGAGCTGCATATATATGTAAACAGAATTCAACATTATGAAAGCAGCACAATCAAGGAAGGTAAGATAAACAACAAATACAGACAACACATTACTCGGAGCTTCTGTCCCACAAATAATCTTCCAGCAGCCTGTTGCTTTGACAATGGAACATCTAAAATAGCATTCATTGAATACCTGCAAGGGAAAATCACTGTGTATCTCAGGGACCCTCGTATATATATCTTTCAAGACAGTGAGACAGCTGAAATTCACACCACCCATCAGTTAGTTCAACTTTCACTGCTGTCTTTTTAGCTCCTGAGGTTGTCTCAAAACAAGTCCCACTTTCCACTACATAACTTGAGTCAATACTTGAAATGCATAGAATCATCATTGAAGAAGGCGATGCATCTCCTTCAAGAATTTTCTTGATGGTAGACCGGTGGCCATGATTCACTTCTCTTTCATATCTACACAAAATGTCATCATAAGTTTTATTGTTTTTATAGAGACAAAGTATGTTGCGTTAGGGAAGTCACATGCCTGTACTTCAGTTCCTCAAGCACATTTGATACAGTCAAAAATTTTCCAGCAGAACTAGCTGGATAGTATCTCTCATAGCATGCCAATTTCCAGACAATCCACCTGTAATGATTCGTGACCCACCTAGCAATGTGCAATGGAAGTGTAAAACTAAGATGAAAGGACTGTTTGAGTAGCAATACATATGAAAAACAGAAAGAGAACCGTATGTACCAAACTCCCCTACATTATAAATCTTAACCATAAAAGAACTTTAACTCAATAAAATATTTCCATGTCTTCCAGATGACAATTGAATATACTAAGCTTCAATAGCCTTCTGGCACAATTCAATACAACTAGCTAACTTACCTAACCTAGAACAAATCAAAAACCACAGGGCAAAGTTACTCATTAACACATTTTACAGTTACTGGAAGCAAGAGTTCAGGGTAGAAGCAAATTACTCTTTGGTAGCAAAATCCAAGGAAGCTCCATGGAGAGCCAATAGATGAACAAAAGCTTCTGCTCCCATGCCATTATCACCAGATCCTTTATGAAACACATACTTTTCTGCATTAACTGATGTCACCTGTCTACTCAGGTTGGGAAAACACTAAAACAAAATTCATTCAGTGCACAAAGTGTTGCCAGTGCCAAGATTATTAAGTCCTAGCAGAAATATACAGATGACACTCACCGTTCTCTTTTCCATTAGACGCCCAACAAAATAATCCTTGATGTACACCCTCGGATAGTGAAATGGATATCGGGTAGAAACCTCTCCTTTGCATCCAGAAATACCAGAGGATAATTGAGACAAATCTGAAGATCAAATATCTCAGATAGCTATAGCAACTAAGAAAAATTGAAAAAATTCACTAGAGATTCTTAGAGCCTGTTTACCACGAGGAGACTTTCCAACATCCTGCTCTAAAGGAGCGGGAAAATTGGAACTGCGTGGCCTTTTAAAGGGAGAAACGGTTACACACAGCCCTAGTCTCCGTTTTCCACTAGCAGCTTGCCGATTGTTAGTTGTATCCGTGTTAATGGTATTGGAAACATCAACCAATGCCCTGCGAATTGCCACACCCCGTGTATCTAATTTTGAAGAAAAACCATTAAATGAAGAATCATATCCTACTGAATTTTGTGTTTGGCTCCCGCCACAAAAAGGCTTACGTCCATAAGCATTGGTACTTTTCCAGCCACAACCACTCTCTTCCCCAACAGCATCAAACTTCTTTGCCAAGTTAATCCCATCACCTTCACAAGGAAACTTGGTTGACAATTCTCTTTGCGTAGAAGACTGCAAGGGGAAAGTAAAGCACTTCGTCTTAAAATTGCTACCTGATGTCACCCGGCGAACCAAAGGAGTACTGCAATCTCTAGGGGTAGCAGTGTCAGTTTGTCTCTTCAACGGAAATGAAAAGACTGAATCACCGGCATCCCTTCCTTCAAACAAATCCCCCACATCCGGATCACCTAGAAGGGTACGAGCACGCTGCAGCGCGTCACTGGAAATGGATATAGATCTTCCACCTGCAGTGTGAAATTTAATCGGAGTTTGCTTGAATGCATCCCTTTCCTCAAAACCATTCTTCAATGCATGAAGACCCCCAACAGAAGGACTGTTGATAGCCGTATGCAGCTTCAATTGAGGTGATTCTTCGTCTTCTTGTACTTTTTGCTTTCCAATTGTTTCGCCAAATGCCTGCAATTTACTTGTACTTTGGATATTACTATCAATGGTGTCCAGCAATGTCTTTGCTCTAACCAGACCTCTAGAAGATATGGTAACTTTTTTCCCAGAGCCTGTCGTAAAAAGCGAATTCGAGAAGCTGATAGTTTCATCCATTGCACGCTCTTCACCTGGTTTAATATATTAAGAACAAGTTAAATAACCATTATGATCTCTGAATGTGTTGCACTTTTTACACATTCAGAGACAAAATCAAAACTTTCGTTGTTTCAAAGACTGAATCATTATTACCAGTCTACACATTCAGGACCAAGACGATCATTCACCCGTTAAAAATAAAAAGAACAACATTTTTTTGAATAATTAATATATTCACTGGTTTAGATTGAACAGGCATAGCAATACCTCGAGCAACGGCGTCGTGGGAGGGAAGAAGGGCTGGTGAGCCTGCGCAAAAACGACCGGAGGAAGAAAATAATTAAAAATAAATAAAAAATTGTAAATTTTGGATTGAATTGAGAAATTGGAACCTTGGAGAAGAAGATCGGCCATGGAAGGGAGGGGAATGGGAGAGGGGAGGGGAGTGGGAGAAGCATGGGAAACGTGTTGGTTGATTTGCCAGTGGAAATTGTTTGGGGAGTGGGAGAGGATTTGCCATGAACACATTGGGTTAGGGTTTGGTTCGAATTTGGGGGAAAATGAAAGATCGTTGTTAGGGTTTTTGTTTGTTTGAGAGAATTTGGGATTGGCGGGAATGGTTGCGTTCTAAGCTTAGGCAAAGGAGGGAAATGCAAAGTGTTTTAAAAACAATTTCACTTTCACCGCCATTATCGAAACTAGTATAAGTATTATGAGATAAACATTTATTTTTTTTAAATATTTTTAGCCTCTTAATTTTTTATTGCTTTTTCTTCTAACTCTTCAAATCGAAATTTATTTTATTTTTTAAAATTTTTAATTTGTAAAAATATTACTTTTTCATATTAATTTATTTTGTCATGTCTCTTCGCAAACTCATTAGGTTAGATATAATTCTACTCATAGTTCTCTAAATGTTTCTCATCTAACAATTTTTTACAACGGGAAAACTCAAATCATTATTTTAATTATATTTGTATTTTAAAAAATTATTTCAATCTAAAATTATTCAATACTTCCATTATTCACCAAAATAAATATATATTTATTAAATTTTTTAAAAATATAAATTATTCTATTATCATCTTTTTGTTCGTCTACTGTACTATTAAAAAAGAAGAAACTATTAGAGAAATTACCACGTTATTTGTATATATTATATTGGTAGATGTTTATATCATTTTTTTTTTCTTTATAGTTGGTTTCATTTCTTTACTTCTTACAGATTTGTTTTTTCATTCCCTTTTTGTTGCAAATAAATATGCTTTTGAAATACGTGATGGATGTTCTGAAATTAAAAATCACTTATTCTTCACACCTAGGGAAATTCTTACCTACGTTATATTTTCTTATTGGTGAAAATCTTGATTATGTCAAAGATGAAGACAAAAGCAAAGTTAAAGACAAATCGACGATTAGAGGTTTATTGTTCGACGACATTAAGCGTAGAGTTCTGTGGTTTTCTACTAAGATGCCTGTATTTTCCTTTACATTATGAAGTTTTGTCAACTTTTATACAAGACAAAGATGGTTTGTGTGTTTACAACAAGGTTAGTGGATTACAATCTAAAGCACAAAGTAAAAATTGAGGATTTGTAAAGAAGGCAAAAACTTCCTGCACCCCGTCACCTGCATCGCATTAAATTTTTCAAATTTCACATTTACCCTCCTAGTCTTTTATATTTGAAAAGAAGAAAAAGAAGAAGAGTCACAAAAAGGTTTTCGGTGGTGATGAATTTGGAGTATCTTGCAGTTGTGGTGGTCATTTTGTTCTCACGAGACATAATTAAAGTGATGGTAACCTTACTAAGACAACGTAGATGGTGTAGGTAAGTGGTTTATTGATTTTTTAATTGGGTTTTGCAAATAAGAAGGGTGAGTTTTTTCAAAAATCGTTTACGGAATTGTAATTTCGGAAAAGAAATAGGGGTTGTGGAATGAGTTACGGAAAGAAAAATTTCAAAATACAAATTTTGTATTTCGAAAAAGACATTTTAAAGAATACAAATTTTGTATTCTGAAAAAGACATTTTGTAATACAAAAATTGTATTTCGAAATGACTTTTTCGTAATACAAAGTTTGTATTCCGGAATTGACTTTCCGAAATTATATTACGGATTGTGCACTCTATAATGGAGATTTTCGCACCCCTCACATTGCATTATGGAATCCCCTTTCCATATTTTTTTTCCTGAATGAAGTTTACGAAATGCAGAAAAAACAAAAAGACTCACGAGTGTCGTTAACTGAGCTCAATCGTGCCAACGTTTTGCAGCTCACCACCACCGCGCAATTCACCTACAACTGTCTTGTAAACAAATCCACACATAACCTTCCACACCAAATCTCTAAACCAAAACAATCTCACCTCTCACAAATCTTCAAACCAGAGAAAAAATACACAAATGAAATGCATAAACGAAAATGGCAAAGAACAACCCTAATTGTAGCCTAATCACGACAGTCGATGTTCACCACATGTTGCCACTCCACACTCGTCGCCATTTTGCAAGACAACAATGTCAGATCCTCCTAAACAACTTCTCTTTCTATTCAAAGATGAAAAGATAACTTTGTCTTTTCAAAGTTGTGATGGGTGCAGGTCAGTATTGATGGGGTGTAGGAAGTTTTTGCCCATAAAAAAACTAATGTAATTACTCATATTTAAATACATATACTTACATTTTTTTTTTTCATTTTTGTACACTTTTAAACTAGACAGAGGTGGCTTGTTGAAGAAGTTCAATGGGTATGATAGTGTTTGAGCATTTGTGTGACAAGGTTTGTTGGCCTTCAATTCTTGATAAATTTATTTTGTTAATGTGTTTCCTCTATTTTAAATATAAATTGTTTTCAAACAAAGCTCAATAATTTTAATTATGTGTTTTATTAAACTTAGTGATATATTTACGTTGTTATTGGATATATGATGTAGTCTTTATAAAGTTGTTTATTTGCTGCTTCTTATTTAAATACAAGTTGAGGTTTACATTAAGTTTTTTTCTTCATGAAATTTAGAGTTACAAATTGTATTTTTTTTATTTTTGTCATTTTCTTTCTGTACTACTAAACTGGTTGGTCAAGTTATAGTTTTCCAAACTAAACATGGTTAACACTATCTAATGGGTTGATCAATCGCTTGTGATCTCAGTCGGTATTGTCATCCCTAATAGAAATAGATTACTAATAGTGGACAAGTGGCAGTTACCACATGTATTACACGAAAGAAAGTAAAAA
>Ga0099825_1008038_pt1 | contig 12648 bp, 17 predicted proteins | sample SiratroredBW_FD_76838 | JGI IMG/M metagenome (GOLD analysis project Ga0099825, IMG submission 76838) | Root nodule microbial communities of legume samples collected from California, USA - Siratro red BW | ecosystem: Host-associated > Plants > Roots > Nodule | place: USA: California | collected...
ATAGAAGGAAAGCCAAATCCCTGAGAAGATTAGTGTTAAAGGATAGAGGGCATAGACATGAGATATCACATGGTGTTGTCTTCAGTGCCTCTATCAAGTATAAGGTTGAATGGACGTGTGCAATCCCACCATATTAAATAATGACTAACATAAAGTCTCCACATGTAAGAAAAATAGACGTGCCTTATAAGTGAATCCTAACTATTGTTCATTCACTACTCGATATTCCATAATTTTATAGACATGCTGTAAACATGTTTTCGCACAATATGTTGGATTACAGCTGGAACGTATTTTGCGGGTGATGAATTAAAGCAAGGGATAGCCAAATATCAGAGATCATTTTGTTTCTGAGGTTTGAGGAATGCATCTGTTATCATAGATGAGAAAAATTTGTACAGAACGAATTTTCTTTTATTTTGAAGATTTCTGTTTGTTTCTTGGTATATTCTTTTGGAAAATTCAAATTGTCACAGGAATGTGAATGCAGCACAAGACATGTTTTAAACACCTATTATTGATTCGGCCAGCTTTTAATATAAAATCATCTTTAACAAATTTAAATTGACATGTATTCCGCTACCAAGTAATTAAGTGCGGTAATTTTGTTAGAAATACCGGCAAACATTGGTAATGTATGTTATCACTGCCCTATATTGTATATCATTATCCATCCTTCACCAAAACCAGGAACCCACTAAAACAGTTTCAGCCACTCGTTCCCATATTTTTAAATAATTTTTGTGGCTCACATCGTTCAATTCAGGCTGTTTTGAGAAAATAACTTCCGAGACAAAAGTTGCATGTTTCCATCTCAGAAATGTTGATTGATATATTTTACTGAGTATGTCTGTACATTTAAACACACTGAAGTAACATAGAAAAGATCTTTCTACTTGATATCAGGAGTTGTTACTGATAATAGAAAAGAAAAAGGAAATAGGAGGGACATTGAATACACGCATCTTGAGAATAATTTCACAGGACTGAAAAACACTGCCTAAGAGATGCTTCTTTTCTGTACATTGGTAGTTACTAAAATGTTGCAGGTCATGAAGGTTTATTAAGAAGACTGCAAGAGTGAAGGAAAAAGAATGAAGAGATAATGTAGATGCAAAAGAATATGCCGCCATGGAGGGTTGTAACCATCTTCGGATGGTAATTGGTAGTAGGGAAAGTAAGTATGCACAGATGATTCATGCATTCTCAGGCTCCGGAGGCTTGCCATAGATCACATTCTGGTTTAGCTTTTTAGCCATTTACTGAGATTGAGAATTATGTTGGAAGATAGAAAACAATCTATAATTGTTATGACTGAGGAAGGGTAACTGCTTATAGTTTCGCAAGTATTGAAGGTCGAACCAACAATGCACGCATTAGTTGTCTTTTATCTATTTTTTGTCTTCGTAATGCATCAGTATCCTTATTGTATTACAACAACGTTTTCTGCCCTTTGTATCCTAGGATTTGTTGAATATATTGTCGTACAGGGTGAAGGAACAATATAAAAAGTATTCATATAGTGAAAAATAACGAATCTATATTTTTCTATCTAAATTATGTAGTATAAAGGAATAACAAATAATATATGTGAACATGTACATATCAGACTAATCTCTGTTATTAACTTTGATAAATGATACAAGACAAACAATCTCTTAAAATATTTTGGTATCCATATCTATATGAGAAGGAGGAGAGAGTGATTACTTCGGATATAAAATGTACCTCTAGGTTATTTGTAATGTTTTGAAAAACACCTAATCTTGATATGAATCAGACAATCACAATAAATATTGTAACATTTATTATTATTTTCTGTCGTAAAACAATTCAATAAGAAAATCCCAATATATCCTATATATAGCAACATTTTTTATCTGCTAATAAATCAATCAAAAAATCCCAGTAACAACGTGCTAGTACATAGTATAATAACATTACATTTAGAATTAATCATTTCTTTGATCACATTGAGTTTTCTAATTTAACAATTAAATATTAATTTCTTTAACAAAGATTAGAAGACTCGTCTACGTGTGACCTTGGAGGTTGAAAGCTAAATTGGTAATACATTAATCAAATTAATATATTAATTAAGATAAACATATAGTAATAATCCTTAATTTTCGAATAGAAGGAAGAAATACATCTTTTACTTTCAAAGATCATCACCAAACAAAATACTTGTTAGCTTAAAATTAACTCTTGTAAGATTAAATTCCAATACGTTAATTTATCATAAATAATCATTCAAACATTTAACTAGTATAAAGCACAAAGTGTAGAAAATCAAAATATAATAAATATCTTATCGATTAATATTTTTTTAACAGCGAAAAATAAATTAAATAAAGAGGAGCACTTCAAGGGTGTTCCAACCCTTATACAACGCAACAAACCTAGACACAGGTGGCAATACAATGAAAATCCTTTCCAGACAAAATAAGGCACTAGAGTCTAGCACAACAAGAAAAAACCAAACAAATTGGCGACACAAAAGGGACTAGTACAAATATAAATCACACACAGATACTTGGGCCAACCAAGTAATACCAAAACATAAGACCCAAGTGCTAGACCCACATAATAGAACTAGCCCTTACATGATTTCGTTGCAACCTTTGCTTCGTATTTGATCTGAGCTACTGAGCTTGTAACTTTATCCGCATCACGTTTACGTGCAAAACAAAAAGCCCACCTACTCACATGTGAACTTCTTAAGTTGGAATACCACTACATTCACCTATCTCAGACAAGAATAACTAATCCAAAGATTGTAGGCAATTCATTGGAGAGAAGTGTCAATCCGAATAAGAAAATGAGGTTCTCTTTATCTTATACGTAAGCCAAAACCAACTATTTAACTGAGCCAGACTAAAGATTTCCTCAGCATCGACGACCCCACCTTTAAAGACCACTTTATTTATATGGTTTTATATCGCCAATACAATAGCTACCCACATTCCTTTCCACGTTCTATTAACACTTTGCCTCTGGTTAAATAAACAAAAGCTTTGGAAAATGACATGTGTAGATTCATGTCTAACAACCACATTCCCTACCCACCTCTCACAATGATCTCATACTTGTTGTGCCACTGTACAAGTACTAAATAGATGTTGAGCAATCTCCACGCCTTCTTAGCACAAAGGGCACTACACATTCCCTAACTGTATACCTTCTCGCTAGATTAGATCTAGTTGGTAACCTATCCAATAACAACCTCCATGCACACACAATTCCTGAAGGCACTATATTTATACACCATAATGACTAGAATATCTCAAAAGTCTGCATTAGATCCTCACTATTCAAAACACTGTATCCAGACTTAACTGTATATTCTTGGTGATCCTCACTACCCCAAACCAATTTATCTTGTTCCTTCTCATTCCAATTTACATTTGAGATCATGTTCTTCATAGGTTCTTCTAGGTGTTTTTCCCATTGAAACCTCTCCTATGCCAACTTAGATTCCAAGTTTGGCATCTTGTAATCCTGATTGCCTCCTGGACAACTAGGTCTCCTACCAGACAATCTTTATTCTGAGAGATAGAATACAACCTGGGAAACTTCTCAATCAAAGCTTGACCATCCACCCATCTATCTTCCCAAAATTTGACACACTGCCTGTCACCAACGCTCTAGTGGATTCTACAATCAAACGAACTCTCCTATAAACCTTGACCACATACCAATCACAAATCCTTCCACCACATATTCCTTTCTTAGACCTAACGAAGCTTCCATATTCCTCCAATTACCAAACCTAAGTTCTATAATATCTCTCCACAGGTCGTTCTTTGACACTCCAAACCTCCATTTCCACTTAGCAAGCAATGCATCATTAAAAGAACCGATATCCTTAATACCCACACCACCGACTACAACAAGACTACATATCGTCTTCCAATTCACCCAAGCAATAGTTTTATTTTCATAACCCCAACCCCAAAGAAACTTAGCCTGAATACGTCTGATCTGATTACATACATCAACAGGTGCCTTGAAGAAGGAGAAATAAAACAAGGGTAGAGCACTAATAACTGATTTAATGAGACATATCTAGCCTATCATCGAGATCAATCTACCATTCCATCTCAAAAGTCTAGATCTAATTTTATTCACAATAGGATTTCAGAACTCACATCTCCTTGGGTTACTCCAATTGACATACCTATATACTTAAAGGGTAAATCCATCTGCCGGCTATTGAGACAATTAGAGTACACAAGTTTATCCGACTTAGAGATTCCCACAACCCCAACCGTACTCTTATAGAAGTTAAACCTAAGCCCTGACACCAGCTCAAAAGATCTCAAAATTGCTTTAATAACCAACACATTGTGATACGAAGGATCATAGAAGAAGAGTGTCATCTGCCAATTGCAAAAAGTCTACGTGTACTCTTTGACTGCCCAGCTCCACACCTTGGAACAATCTAGCACTTTTAGCTTCCCTCACAAGTCTAATAAGGCCATCGACAACTATAAGAAATAGGAATGGCGCTAGCGGGTCACCATGCCTAAGTCCCCTCTTTGGTTTAAATTCCTCCATGGGGCTTCCATTCACCGCAATAGAAACGGTGGCTGATTCCATACATGCTTTGATCTATTTTATCCATTTGTAGTTAAAACCTAATCTCCCCAACATATAATAAAGGAACTTCCAATCCACTGAGTCATAAGTTTTTTCAAAGTCAACTTTCACAAAAACACCACTTTTCTTCTCCTTCTTTAGGTAATCCACTACCTCGTTTGCTACCAGACTGCTATCCAACATACCCCTTCCCCAAAGGAACACAAAATGATTTACATCAATAACACTAGGTAGCACTTTCTTCAGTGTATTTGCCAAAATCTTAAAATTTTGTAAACACATCCGACTAATGAAATCTATCTAAACTCATTCAAATTAGAGGGATTGTCCTTTTTTCGGTACCAACTTTATAAACGAAGCCTTACAACCTCTCGACATAAACCCAGTGCTCTGAAAGTAAAGTATAGCTTTGGCAACATCCTTACCTATAACCTCCAAATTATTCTTAACAAAAAAGAAGTTAAACCCATCCGGACCGGGACATTTCGAGCGACCATATTGACTCACTGCTTCTAACACTTCTACCTCAGATATATTTCTGCACAACAAAGCATTATTAGCCTCCGAAATAGTCGTAAAGCGCACACCATCCAAATTAAGCTTGCACTCCAAAAGTGCTTAAAATCTGGTTTCAAAATACCGTTTTATATGGCTTTTAACATGTTGCGGATCTTCACACCACGTACCATTTATGCAAATTTCCACTAGGTCGTTCCTAGCCCTCATCCACCTCAACATAGAATGGTAAAATTTAGAATTTGTATCGCCACTTTTTAACCACTCAGCTCTCGATTTCTGCTTAAGCATGGCTACTTCTTTATGCTCCAGACTTCTCAAATGGCTTAATGTTAAAATCACCAATCACACATTGAATTAGGCAATTTGCACTTGCCAACTTATCCTCTACTTCTCTGCATATTATCATTTTCTCTTTATTGGAACATGGAGCGTAAATATTCATGATAAGAACCTTCACATCTTGACCAAACACACCATATTTATAGTCTCTAACCACTAGAACGAACCCATTTCCCTCCTCAGACATATCACAATTAAAGATCTTATTATCCCACATGGTCACAATACGCACACCTTCTCTATCAATCCCTCTATGAACCCAACTAATATCATTACTACCCCAAATGTTGAAACACTTAGAAACATTCAAACTAACTAGCTTAGTCTCATGTACACACAACACACCTATTTTTTCCTTATGAATAAGTTCTTTGATATATTTCCACTTGACATCCACCTAGACCCCTAACATTAATACTAATTAACTTCATCAAAATTGATTCTCATCCTCTCGAGTCGCTTCCCTCAACACTTTGTTATCCCGTTCTTCCATCTTCACAAACCTCTGGATAATACTATCTTCACAATCCTGACAAACAACGCCTATCTCTTTTGCAATTCCTTATAATCTAAGCTCTTTTATACTGTTATTTGACCCCTTGATCCTCCTATTACAGTTAGAGATATTGGTATCAGTAATAGAGTTAGATAATGTTGGAATTACTAACCTTGATTTGTTGTTAAACCCGTTGTCTCATATCTGAATTGTACTCTCATACTTTGTGCTCGACTCTCCTCTCCACATTTTGCTAGATTCACTAAACACTAACGAGTCCAGTGGCTCTTCATTAATAAGTTGAAAGCCACCCATTATGCTTGGTTCGTTAATCACGTGTGCCTCCTCCATTGACACATGCAACTCTTCTTCTGCAACGTACGACGTCTTGGTATAGCTCCCGGCACCTTTTGCAGAATATGCAGTCACCACGCCCTCCATGCTTGTATTCTCCAAGTAACCTCCTTCACCATGTTGCTCGATGGTAGCCCCTTCCCTATTTTCCTACGCCGCACACATGTTCCCAACGTGTTCTCCAAGGTGTTGTGATCAGCTCCCCCACCGTACACATTGCCCACGTGCGACGGCCCCTACCATTGGTCTTCGTTGTAGCGCCAAAGCTCCTACTATACCAGTATCACTAGCCGCTATGACAACACCTACGTGGCCTACGGATTTGCAATGAGAAACGTTTCCATGGGTTCCCACCTGCACCGGAGACGTATCAACTACTTGGTCCAAGTTTGTTATGTTCTCACTGCCAGTGACTTCTCCACCGCCGCCAATGCCTCCATGATCGTCGCTTGTAGTAACGGATGGTGTGGAAACCAAGAGTGTTGTTACTCTCCACACGACCAAGTTCTATGGTGCAGTGATTTTCCCCAACAATAATACCTTCTTTACCACAAAATCAACTTGGGCTTTAGGCCCAATACCAACACTCCCTACCTGTTTTGCTGAACCTTGTATACTAGCCCATTGTATGTTTGTGTTTAATAAAATCCTAGATGGAGAGGGAACACACTTATCCTCCAATTGTTGGGACGCCGCCCAACCAATATGCATTTCTAGCTTATCACTATGCTCTACGTCTGCCACGGTTTCTGAATATGGATGGTACTGTAGGTTATCTTCCTTTTCCATCCAACGAGCGCTCCTGCTGCCCCTCCCAATCGCCACCATCTGATCTTTTCCCAAAAATATCTGATCCACCTCACACGACCGTTGCCTAGCTTTTAGGGTACATGGAAGTCAATTTTTTCTCGACGACGGTCGTTCACTGTTGCCTCCTCCGTGGGGCCTTCATTATCAGAGTTTTCCCTACCTTCATCTCGACTGATTTAAGGCTATCACCGACCCTTGTTTCCATAGCCGAACTTGCATCCAATATTATCCTCCTTGTACCAACACTTGGATTTAACGCACTCCAGAGATGAACTTTCTTCCTCTACTGTGATTTGATACACTCTGACATTAATCCATACGTTTTCACAAATTTGGACTTTAGATGCAACTGCTGCTTTGACCTTAAGACAAGCAAACTCCACACACTCCCAGTTTAGAGTAGTCGCCTCATTCATGTCCACAAGCGTTCCAACGTTGCCCAAGATCTTTCGGAAACAATCTACAGTCCAAAGGGATAAAGGTAGCCCTCTATACCTATTCCACACAACTTTGTTCCCAACAACATTGCTTTCCCCCCATGGTTGAAGCATATAAAAAATCTTACACAGACTTTCCTTACATGCTTCAATAACCTCAGAAAATGATGCCCCATCCTGACCATTAAGTAGCACCTGTTTATCACCCAGATACCTCACCCTAATGGAGCCAAGACCTTCTTGTAACATTTCTTCTCAGATAACTTCCATAGACGTGTACTCATCCACAGTTGCTACCCAACTTTCCTCTAGCCAAGGTAGTTTGAGTGGTTCTGTAGATATTATTTGACCTTTCCACTCCTTCTTACTACCCTTTGTAAAACCGTTTTTACTACTCCTCTGAGCTAGTCATTGTTGTCCCACCTTTGCCCTCTATTGCTGCAACCTTTCCTTCCTTAACCTTCCTGTGTTTGTCTAAGTGTTTTGGCCTGGTTTCATGTGTCCCGTGAGGGTCTAACAGCTGATCATCGTACTTCCGATACCTTGGAATATAAGCGTACAACTTCATAGCACCAATACGTACAAAATCCATTTCCGACTGTAGTTTCCTAACATTCTTCACTGTACCAAATCTATTATCCCACCTGTTAAGTTTTGTGGAGACGAACACTTCTTCTACTCTTTCCCATCTTTGAAAAATTTTCCACATAACACGTTCACCATAACTAATAGAGAAATGGGAGAAGAAAAAGGTTGTGAACTTCCACGGATTACCAACCCTACCGCTGGGGATATACTTGGCGTTTGGAGCTACCATGACCATCCCCTACCAGCCCTTCCCGTGTGAGAATACGTTGCAAAAGAGAGAGAAGAATTAAAATACAAATGAAGATTAGTGTACCTACCCAGTAGTGAGTCCAGTTCACCCGAACCGACCTCGGCCCAACTTGGTCATTTGACGGTCAGCACTTTACTACGACCGACGTCAGTTACATGTTCGAGTGATAATTCGTTATTCTAAACGTCCTCTATCATGGTAGGGAATTATGCCGACTTCAATGACAAGGTCTATAAACATGGCCACAATATACATGGAAGTATCATCTTTTTTACTACCATAGACTCTTGTCCTCTATTTCTTAAAAAAACCTATTACCCTCTTACTGACTTGAGGGTCAAAGTCTTATACAGGTAGACCCCTCTCGGTTCAACAATGATTGCTTGGATACCGACAACATCTTGAAAGACACCTTCTACTTGGGTCAGATAAGAACAACTAGTAATTGATATAATCCGAAGTAAAAAATATATATTTTGTTCATGAGAATTTCCTCTTTACAGCCCAAAATAATATTAACCATTGGACAATTTTCTATGAATCAGTTCAATGAAAATATCGAAATGTATATAATTTATATTTATATAAATTAATAAATAAATTCTATTAATATCCATGAACAATATAAAACTTTGTTCATGAACAAATTTTAAATTAAAATTAAGGACTTTATCAAAAACATCTATTATATTAAACAATATAATTATGATAAAAAAAAGTTTCTTTATTATAAATGTAAAATTGTCTACATTGTGATTAGCTCTTGGGCACATGTATACGTAGTTGAATGCATGAATTTCAAGACGAGTTTAATGGATGAGAGGTTCTAAACCTGAGCTTTTTATGGCTTTTTGTAAGCATAGAAATTGATGAGGGTTAAGATAGGTAACAAGTTTGGGTTGTGTATTAAGATAGGTAACAAGTTTGGGGTGTGTAGCTCATGCTGTCTTGATAGAAAATTACAGAATAAATGTTCCAAATAATGAATTTAGTCATCATGTTAAATTATTGAGAGTCAAAATTCAATAGAGAAGTCACATACCTGAATTCATTGATGAAGATAGAATACTCGATAGGGTTATGATCTTTCTCAACCAAAATCTTCCTTATTCCTCTTGTTGGACTTTAGAGTGACTCTTTTGATGGGGTAAGAGACCACAAAGTTTGTGATTTTGGTATATTGGGGACCAACCCCTTACCTCCCTATTATTCTAATAACCTCTCAAAAAAATATTCCTATTAAACCAATTAATCTGAGAAATTAAGGAGGTCATTAAAATTATATTAAATGACTCATTAAAACTATCTTAATGACGAACAATTTCGAACATTAAGGAAATCAACAGTTACTATGATTATATAAATAAATAAATATATATAAATATATAGTCCACATTAGACTACGAAAATATAATTTCCTAACAAACTCCTACTTGGACTATATATATTATCTTAAAATAATCATATCACAAAATAAACCAAAAGTGCACATACCAAATGCTATTTATCCTTAACTACTTAAACAATCTGGTCCATCTCATATACCAATAATCGAACTACCACGACTTTCATCACATTAAATTCGCAACTAAATCACGATGATTACCATACAGATATACTCAACGACATAGATCAAGTCTTAATGAGCAACATGAAAATCACATGAAATTTGATCTCATGCATGTTTATTTCCAACTAGTCCTACTTTAAAATCTTCATTAAGATTTACTCAAAATTTGCAATATTAACATTGTAAACAACATAATGTAAAACATCATCCTTTATTCTGCAGAAAATTAAATAATATAATGTCTGATATAAAACATATAAAGTATACAAAATAACTCGACTAAACCATGTTATCATCAACAATGATACCCATATGAGTAATATGTTCATGAAAGACTTCAGGGATCAATCATTCGGTTAAAGGGTCTGCTAGCATAAACTTTGTTCCTATATGTTCTATAGGAATATATTTTTCTTGAACTCTCTCTTTAACAACCAAAAATTTAATATTTTAACTTTATTGAGCTCTTTGTTGTTGTTGGAGTAAAGTACCACTGAATTATTGTCACAATAAATCTTCAATGGCTTTTTAATGCCATCTACCACATGAAGCCCGGTGACAAAATTTCGTAACCATATGCCATGGTTAGATGCCTCATGCTCAAGTATCTACCAGAACACCCACTATAAATATTGTATCGGGACATATGTAGACTTGAGCATACATTAAGTTCCCTATTGTTGATCCATAAGGTTTATCATTCATTATTGTCCTTTCAAGATCATTTTGGGACACTGTTTGAGACAAAAGTTGTCTCCTTTAGCCATGGTTGTGTCGACATACAAGATTAGGAATACATATTTACTCCCACTGAACTTGTAGTATACACACAATCATCAACAATATTTGCCTCAAAGCCATATGAGGTAATAACCTGATGAAACTTGTAATACCATTGACAGGAAGCCTGTTTGAGATCGTAGATGGATTTCTTTAATTTGCAGACCATAGACTTTGAATTACCTGACACAAAGTTTTTTGGTTGCATCATATAAATTGTCTCATCAATGTCTCCATTAAGAAATGTCGTCTTAATATGTAACTCTAAATCAAAATGAGCTACTAATGCCATTATTGTTCTAAAGAATCTTTTAAAGATACTGGAGAAAAGGTTTCTTTATAATCTATGCCTTCTCTTTAAGTAAAACCCTTAGCGACTAGACGAGCTTTATATCTTTCAATATTACCCATAGAATCCCTTTTAGTTTTAAATATCCATTTACAACCAATGGGTTTCACACCTTCAGGTAATTCTATTAGATCCCAAATGTCATTGTCTCTCATAAATTTAATCTTCTCCTCCATGGCACCAATCCACTTTTGAGAATTAGAACTTTTCATGGCTTCACAAAAGTTGATTGGGTTATCTTCTGTTAAACTAATGCCATCCTCATGTTCTTAGAGGTACACAAGGTATTCATCCGAAATAGCACTTTTCCTTTCTCTTGTAGATCTTCTTAATGGCACTTCTTGAGGTTGTTGAGTTTGTTCTATAGGTTGTATTTGAGGAGGATTCTCATTATTATCTTGTTCTATAATTGTGTCCTGAATAACAATATTTATGAATATCTGATCATTATCAATAATAGATTCCTCATCAAAAACAACATTCCTAATGTTTCCTTCCCCTCCAAACTCAACATCTCGAGAAATATTGCATTTCCCGTTTCAAAAATTGATCTTGATGTAGGATCATAAAACTTGTATCCTCGTGAGTGTTCAGCATAACCAACAAAATAACAGCTAATTGTCTCTGAGTCTAGTTTTTTTACATGCCGCTTATAAGGCAGTGCCTCAATTGGACATCCCCAAATGTGTAAATGTTTTAGGCTAGGCCTTTTATTAGTCTAGAGTTCATAGGGGGTTTTGTTAAGGATGTAAACTTCCGTAAAGTCTCACTTTGAACCTTATGCCCAAAGTGATTCAGGCAAGGTGGAATGACTGATCATACTTCTCACCATATCCTTAAGAGTTTGGTTCCTTCGTTTTGTAACACCATTTATACTGGGTTTGCCAGGCATAGTGTATTATGGAACAATTCCGCACTCCTTTAGAAAAAACGCAAAAGGTCTTGGACGTTGTTCTCCTGATCCATCATATCTTTCGTAGTATTCACCACCACAGTCAGATTTGACAACTTTGATTTTCTTTCCAAGTTGGAGTTCAACTTCAGCTTTAAAAAAGATGTCCAAGGATGGGACTTTTCTTGAATTGAATATAAGTACCCATAACGAGAGTAATCGTCAATAAATGTGATAAAATATTATTGTCCATTCCATGAAGCAATAGGAAACAGACCACATATATCAGTATGTATTAGTTCTAAGACATCTTTAGCTCTCTCTCTAGGCTTTGTTTTCTTTCATTTGTTCTTTTTCCCTTGATACATTCAATACAAACTTGAAAATCCTTTAAATATAGGGGTTTAAGAATTCCATCCACCATAAGTCTCAGAATTCTCTATTTAGAGATGTGGCCTAAACGCTTATGTCATAATGAGGCAGAATTCTCATTTAATTTTCATTTTGTACCTCTTGAACTTGTTTGCAGTATTTCATTGCAGAAACTTAAATCAAGCTTATACAGATTATCAATTAAAAAACCAGAACAAATAATATTTGAGTTTTGGAAGAGACTAACTTTATTATTTCCGAAAGAACAATGATAACCAAATTTGTCCAAA
>Ga0099825_1008040_pt1 | contig 12646 bp, 10 predicted proteins | sample SiratroredBW_FD_76838 | JGI IMG/M metagenome (GOLD analysis project Ga0099825, IMG submission 76838) | Root nodule microbial communities of legume samples collected from California, USA - Siratro red BW | ecosystem: Host-associated > Plants > Roots > Nodule | place: USA: California | collected...
TTTGAATAGTGCATTTATGAATGCATGAAACTTTGTGAATTTTCTGAATGAAAAATGCATGTTTGAGTGCATGAAATTTGTTTGAATATTAATTTTTGATTTTGAAAAATGCATATAAGAATGCATGAAATTTTTTTTTTTGCTTGATGAATACATGAAATTTTTAATTGAATTTGAAAATGCATGTTTGAATCTATGAAGTTTGATTTTTTGTTATTATTTTTTTTAAGGATGCATAGAGTTTTTGATTGAATTTGAATTTTTAGTTTGAATGAAAATGTATGTTTGAATGTCTGGAATTTGCTTGAATGTGAATTTTGGATTATATTCTTTTTAAAAATGCATATTTGAATGCATGAAACTTTGCTTGAATGTGAATTTTTTATTTTTGTTCTTTTTTGAATAATACACATATGAATAGAACTTTGATTTTTTTTTATTTTATTTTGAATGAAAATGCATGTTTGAATGCATGCAACTTTATTTTTTCGATTTTTTTTTAAGAATGTATTTATGAATGCATGAAACTTGATTTTTTTTGTTTTATTATTTTTGAAAAATGCATATATGAATGCATGAAATTTGATTTTTGTTTTATTATTTTTGCGAAAATGCATATATGAATGCATAAAACTTGATTAATTTTTTTTGCTTTACTATTTTTGAAGAATGCATATGAATGCATAAAACTTGATTTTCTTTTCTTTTGTTATTTTTGAAGAATGCATATATGAATGCATAAAACTTGATTTTTTTTGTTTTATTATTTTTGAAGAATGCATATATGAATGCATAAAACTTGATTTTTTTTTGTTTTATTATTTTTGAAAAATACATATATGAATGCATAAAACTTGATTTTGTTTGTTTTATTACTTTTGAAGAATGCATATATGAATGCATAAAACTTGATTTTCTTTTTTGTTATTTTTGAAGAATGCATATATAAATGCATAAAACTTTATTTTTTTTTGTTTTATTATTTTTTAAGAATGCATATATGAATGCATAAAATTTGATTTTTTTTGTTTTATTATTTTTGAAGAATGTATATATGAATGCATGAAACTTGATTTTTTTTTGTTATTTTTTAAGAATGCATGAAATTCTATTTTTATTTTTAAATTCTCTTAATGCTAATGTATTTGTAATTTTTTCAATGATTTGACAAATGATTTTTTTTTAGTAAATTTTTCACAGACAATGTTTCAAAAAGATATGTACAAATTTTCTAAAAGAGAAGGTATGTACAAAATATTTTTTCAATGACTTTCAAATGTTTTAAAAATTATGTACAAAGAATTTTAATTATTTCTTCCAATGTTTATTAAAAAAATGTACAAATATTTTTCCAAATATATATTGTTTTTTACATTCAAAAGTTTTTTTCAATGATTTTTTTATTTAAATGCATATGTATAGAGAATTTAAAAGATTTCAAGAATATGTACAAACTTCAAAGTGAAAATATGTACAAAAGTTTCTCTTTTCTCTTTTTTCAAAATTTTATTGGTAGAATCAGAAATTCTTGGGTAATCATTGAATTCACTATATATCAATTTCCCTCTATCTTTATTTTAGAAAATCTAGATCATTTGAAGCTAATGTCAATATGGTGTAACTATCAACTTTCCTTTTGGAAACACGGTTTAGATGCATGCTTAAGCCCATGGATAAAAGGTAAGTGTTTAGGGAGTTTGAGATATTTGAAAGATACTGGAGAGCAAATCTTCAAACAGGATTGTTCCAGTTTTGGTGTGATGGATTGGCTATGTGAGCTTTAAGCTCTGAAAGAAAATAAGGGTAGTGTAAAAGGTTAGTCCTAAAAGGAAGACAATTAATGCAAGCTGCCCCAGTTTGTATGTACATGGGGAATGATGAGATTTGTGTGAAAAATTACTATCTTGGTAAGGTGACAAAAATGAGGTAACAAGATATGAATGAAACCAAATTTAAGATGAGGGAAGGCAAAGGTGATGGAAATTAGATTGTCCCAATTGGTATGTGTGATATATGTGAGGGAAAACAAGGGTATTGAAATCGGATTGCCCTTTACTTCTGATATCTCAATCTCAGTTGACTTGTGTATAGATGACTCTTTTCTGAGAAAGGCAATTAGTAGACATCTTTCATTTTTCTTTCATTTTTTTCTTTTTCATTTCTTTTTCATTCTTTTTAACACATATTGTCTGTCACGTACTCTTGTTACAAAGCTAAACTTTCTAAAAATCATTACAACCACGTTTGACTTTATTAGGCTTGTAATGTAGCTAGAGGTTACAGGATTGTAAAGGAAAGGATATAAAGGCTCAAAAATTATTTGTGGGCTTGAGAGGTTTAACAAGGATAATCAACCAATATTGTAAGCAATCAACATCCTTTTTTAATGAGCTTTCCATCATCATACTTCTTTTTCTTTCCTTTTCTTTTTTTTCCTTTTTTAGACTTTTTTTTGCTTTTTTTTCTATATTTTTCCTTTTTTCCTTCTTCTTTTCTACCATTCTTTTTTTTCTTTTATTTTTCAAAAGTTTCTGATGTAGAACATTCATTTCTGATAATACTCTTTCTATGAATTAAGAGCTTTTCACACACTTTTTTTTTATGAATTTCATCCTTGGGATCTTAGACTGAGTTTCGACATGTTAATGATCCTTGCTTAGGATATTTTGAAAGAAAATTTTATTTTTGGCTAAAAGAGAATGCAAAGTATGTGTAAAAGTGTTTGGGGATGAAAAAACATGGTCATATATCATTTTGAATCATGATCGCTTGATTTTCAAAGAGTTTAACAATGTAACAAAATTAATGACTTGCTACACGTGTCATCATTTTTTTTATTGTCCTATCTTTTGCTTAAATGGCCCTTTTGGGTTTTCAATCTAACAGACTACTTTTTGATTTTTTTTTTTTAATACTCTTGAAGTATAGAGATAGGAGATCGGTCAACAGACATTCTGTCCCAATGAAAAAATTTGTAGGTAATGGTAAGCATTTGGGCAAATACAAATTTTGGGGAGCTTTGTAACTTTAGGAAGTTTGGAAATTTCTAACAAGCACCTTGTATGCAAATGTTTCTTTTGAAAAGTCAATCTTTACATTTATTAAACATTTTGATTTAATGATCCCATTATATTATTCACAATATAGTGAATTCAATGATCCATAAACAACTGACTTACCACATTTTTTTTTAAAACTTAATTAATTTTTTGTGACAAAATGCATTTATAAAATTTTGAACTTTTTGTTTTTGAAAATGCATTTATAAATGCATGGTTTTTTTTAATACATATATAATGTATGTCTGAATGAACTTTTCTTTTATGAGAAAATTATGAATGCATATATAATGTATTTCTAAATGAATACTTTTTTATGAGAAACTGCATTTAGAAATGCATGATTTTTTTTAGATTTATTTTTATTTTTTTTAATATGAATGCGTGCAAAAAACATTTTTAGAATGCATATATAAATGAAATTTTTGGGAATGCATATGCTAGAAAAATACATAAAACATTTTGTGAATGCATATATAGATGCATGGAAATCTATGTTTTAAATTTCAAAATTTTTTAATTTTGGTAATTCATAATGGATTCTCGAAATTATTTTTAATTATTTAATGATATGCATGAATGAATGCTCTACATTCTATTTTTCTGATTTTTTTTTTATCTTTTCAATTATAATCTATGCTCAAATGTATTATTTTTTAGAAAAATAAGTATTAATTTTTAAAAGAGAATATATATTCAAAAATGTTTTTTTTTTCTCACAAATATTTAAAGGAGAATGTATTTATAAAAAAATTTCAATGCCAATATATATACAAAAGGTTTTTTAAAAAAATATATGTATAAAAATTTGATATATGTACAAAATTTCAAAAGATAATGTATCTATAAAATTTCAAAGGAGGATGTATTTACAAAAATATATTTATTTTTTCCTTTTAAAAAAATGGTCAATGTCTCTTGTAATCATTATATTGCAGACTTCCTTTCTCTTTTATTTTAAAGAAAAAAATAATGACTGCTTTTTTTTGTATTTTATTTCATATTTTTTTCAAGAGAAATTTTATTCGCACTTGTCTTTCTTTTTTACAGTTAGGTCAAGATCTTCACAAAAGAAATTTTTTTATTAAGTATTATTTTTTATGTTTTTTTAGTTGAATTCCTTTTATCAAAATGAAGTAATGGTTATTTATGTAGTTTTTGCTTCTGCATTTCTGTAAAAAAGAAAGTAAAAAAACAGTTTACTTAAATTCATGTTAAATGTTTATCGAGTGTTTAAAATATATTATTTTTTAATTAATCTTTTATGAAAATAACAATCATGTTATTGGATCAAAATTTATAAATATATGCAACTAGTAGTAATTATTTTACTAGAAATGGAACTCTTTGATTGTACTATCCACATTAATTTTTTCCTAAATAATTAACTCATTGAAAATTGAATTTGTGATTTTGACTCTTGTATCAATTGTTTGATTAAGTATTTCTCATTAGATCAAAAGCCATAGCCTTTAGTTACAGTCCAATTCTGTTTACTTAAGAGCATGACAACCTAATCACCACAATTCAATTTAATTGTTACTTGATCCATCTAATCTCATTGTAGGACAATTAATATTGTTCTTATCGAGTTGGAGATGTCGTCGCCTTCCCGACTCCTATCCGGCCTAGTTTCCTTGCTCGCTGAACCGAATGGGGGAGTACCTGTGAAAGACTCTCCGACGCTCAAGTCAGTAAGAGTGTTTTGTAAATGAGTTTCTTATTCTGTAAAAAAAGTTTTTTAGCTTAGGTATACTCCTTGCTCGTTAGTATTTATTGGATCTGTCTGTGAAGAGATATAATCTTTGTTGTTTATGGATGTTGGTAGGAATATCAGCACTTAGAAATTCTGATATTTAGATCTGAATTTGGGAAAGTAAAATTATTTATTTCGTTATATTTTTTAATTTTTGTATAAATTTTAATTTTTTTCATTAAATTTTTTTTATTATTTTTGTCTATAAATTACATGTTAAAAATGGTTTGTTCTTTCTTTTATAAAGATGAGAAAACTGAAGAGTTTAATTTTAAAAAAATAAAAAATAATATTCTTATCCTTTATTCTTTCATTATATTGTTACTATTTTAATTAAGTTTTAATAAAGAATAAATTTAAACATTTTTAATCAAATGAAATTAAGTATTTTTAATTGAACTCTAAATAAAATTTTGGTTGATTAAATTTTTATAATTTGTATACTTTTTAATTAATTTTTTTAACCTTCAATTAAAATAATGTAATTATAATTTTTTATTAAGTATTATTTTTTATATATTTTTTTAGTTGAATTCCTTTATCTGAATGAAGTAATGGTTATTTTATGCAATTTTTACTTCTGTATTTCTGTTAAAAAAAAACAGTTTAATTAAGTTCATATTAAATGTTTATTGAGTGTTTTAAATCTATTTTTTTAATTATTTTTTTATGAAAAAACATTAGGTCAAAAATTATAAACATATGCAACAATCTTTTCAGTAGTAATTATTTTATTAGAGATTGAAATATTCTATTATATTATCACACTAATTTTCTTTTAAATAATTAACTTAATGAAAATAGAACTTGTCATCTTAAGTTTTGTAATAATTGTTAGATTAAATATTTATTATTAGATCAAAAGTTATAGCTTTTAGTTAGAGTCCAATTTTTTCTATTTAAGAACATAACAACCTAATCACTATAATTTAATTTGAATGTTACTTGATCCATCTAATCCCGTCATAGTAAATTGATATCATTTACAAGAAGAATTATTATTTTATGTTTTTTCATGACTAATTTGATTTTTGTAATATTTACTCAATAAAAAATATTTTCTTATAAAGATTATTATCTTTTTAGTATTGTGTCTTCAAGGATGGATATGAACAAGTAGGAGGTACCTGCAAAAGGTATTGAAAGCACTTCAATGCTAGAGTCAATACTCAGATCTAGCAAAAGGTATTGAAGACACTCCAATGCTAAGATTGATACTTAGATCTAGAGATTAGGATTAACTAGTTAAATAAAATGTACAGTTTTACTCTTATAACCTTTGTTATTTATTTATAATGGTAACTTCAGATAAGTCATAATTAGTTATGTATTTTTCTCTTTTGATAAATATAAAATACTGTCTCTATCAGAAAAAAGACTGAGACACAGAACAATATTATTGCTTTTATCGGAAGAGTAACAGTACCAATTTTAATTGTCACTTTAATTGTCATAAAGTGACGCGCCTTTTTAAGATAAATAAAGAAAACTCTCCAACTGTTTTTCTGACTCAGGCCAACCATTTTCACTACCACAAAGATAATTAAGATTATTAAACTTTCTTCCAACACATATAAACTTATCATGTTATAATCTCATTAACATTAACTAGAATCTAATGTTTGTTCACCTTAAATTCCAATAATCTTACATATGAAATCATGAAAGTTATAATAAGAGAAAATAAGCATAAGAAAGGAGAGAGTAGATAAGAGTATCTTCTACCTAAGTTTGAATAAAAATATTAAATTTAAGATTCATTTTTGTTGAAACATTCCCATGTGATGTTAAGATATCTTGAAAATGTGTTTTTTACTTAAAAATAAAAATAAAATTAAATTCAATAATCATATATTAAAGTTATTAAAATACTCAAGTGCGAAATTTGTAACTTTTATAAGAACTTATCATTAGAAAAAAACTAGATGATTCAATGAGACTCGTCTAGAATAAACCAAGATGAAGTGAGTTTGTTATAACCTTATTTTGTTATAAGGTTTAAGAATAAAAATTTAAATTTGATGAATAGATAATTACAATGAAAAAGAAATAAAGGAGGAAAATGATATGAGGAGAAGGGAAGGGATGTTGACCAAGGTTTGACTAGTTGGGGCAGTTCGGGACATAAATGCACCTCGTTCACATCATCTTCACCTTTAACCAATAAACATTCATTGGATATTGTTTTCATTTCACCGTTCCAATTCCATCCATCACTCCCTCATTCATATCTTCTCTTCTCTGTCTTTTCTTTTCTTCCACTGCTCCATCTTTTCTACTCACAGAAACTCTCTTTCTGCAGAAAGAAATGACCCTCACAACACCCTCACACACAGCTGCATTGCACTCAACGTGATGATGCACTCAAATGCACCCTTTTCCTTTCCATCATCATCATCATCACTTCCCTCGTTTTCTGCAACCCTTTTGCACCTTCAAAACACCACCAATATCTGACCCCTCAGTGGGGCTTCCCTGTGACCCTTACTCTCCGCACACCCCTTCTCTCTTCTTCACATTCTCACCTTCTTATCTCTATTTCATGCCATTAAGAACCACACCACTTTGCTTTACAAGGGTATGTATGTTTTTTTACTTATAAATGTGACCCTCTATGTGTCTTGGACCTCTCTAAGCCGCCCCATTGTCCTATTACACACACATGCATTAAATATTTAGCCTTTTCTTTCCTTTCCCTCTCACTTTTCACATCCCTCTCTCCCTCTCTCTCTTCCCTTTTTGGTTACCATGAGTAGACCCTGACCGACCCAATTGTTATTGTCATCACCGTGTGCAAGTGCAAGCTTATTATTAAAAGCAGAAGGTAAAAACAAAAAAAAAAAAAAACCAAAGCGGTGGTATTAATTATTGCTGGGGTGTGGTAATGAGTGGTGAAGATGGGTAAAGCACCTTGTTGTGAGAAACATGGAGTCAAAAGGGGAGCTTGGACTCCTGAGGAAGACCAGACCTTGGTTGACTACATCAAGGAGAATGGTCATGGAAGTTGGCGTACACTTCCCAAACATGCAGGTGCACTTTCTCATCATTTCTTCTTTTCTTATTTCTTTTATCACTCTCTTTTTCCTTACTTTTGTAAAGTAGGAGTACTTTTATGTATTTTGTTTTTCTTTTCCTTTTTTGAAAGTTTTGAAGACAGGGAAGAGTAGAGCTTTTTTCCTATGGCTGAAATTTTCATTTTTTTTTTCTCTGGAATAAACTCCAAGCTCATTGTGACCTGTTTTCAGAATGAGGAAAATCCTATTTTTGATTTTTGTTGTATTCTCGTGCCACCGATTTCTGCATGTTATAGTACTTTTTTCTTCTGGGAGTGTGGGGTGGGTAAGTACAGTCCTTCATGGAAATGGTCCATTGAAAACAATCGAATAGTGTTATCATCCAGTACTTCTCATAACCTAAGTTGTTGGCATATGCATAAAACTTTATTTTGATCTAATTGCACTTTCCCCTTGAAAAATGTTTTTGAAATTTGTGTTTGCGGAAGGATTTGAAGCTTGATATGCAGAGGGTGTAAAATATTGGTCAACTGAAAGGAGAGAGTTGCAGACATGGTTATAATTTACAAAAATGGATAAATTATTGATGTATGCTTCCAACTAGGTCTCTTACGATGTGGAAAAAGTTGTCGGCTTCGGTGGATAAACTATCTGCGCCCTGGCATCAAGCGTGGCCCATTCACCAGTGAAGAAGAAAGTACAATTGTTCAACTCCATGGCATGCTTGGCAACAGGTACCACATTCTTCCATTTGCCTGTTAAATTCAATATGCAGACAATAGTACTATACACATGCATATACCCAAACCCTCTTGGTCCCAAAGGCTTATTTTACTCAAAAGCTGCTTAATAATTAGAAAACATGTTGCATGCTTCAAAAAATGTGTCACTTTACTTCCAATGGATATTGTTTCTGTTTCAATGCTCAATGTTCTCATCTTGTTGCAATTTGTCTTAATCCTCTTGTCATTACGGATCCTTAATGTACTAATTAAAAACTTAAGGAAAAGGAGGAGTTTTAAGTTTCCCAATATGATAATGATAATGTAACCAAAAGACTTACATATTCTCATGCTAATACTTTGATATTTGGTTGCATTAGTCCTTGATATTACATTCACTTTGAACCGTGCATTCTTTTAGGTGGGCTGCTATAGCATCTCAGTTACCTGGAAGAACAGACAATGAGATTAAGAACTATTGGAACACCCATCTAAAGAAGCGTCTCCTTGGATCATGTCATCCCTTAAGAGAAACACAGTCATGTCTGATTCTGGATCAAACTATTGTCAAGTCTGAATCTCCTTCTACGCGGCACATGGTACAATGGGAAAGTGTAAGAGTTGAGGCAGAGGCAAGGTTGTCAATGGAATCCTCGTTGCTCAGTTCATGGCCAACGAACTCAACTTGCCCTGATCACTTTCTTCATCTTTGGCATTCTGAGGTTGGAAAGTCATTTCGCATGGTCAAGGGAAAGGAAGGAGTTGTGAGTCAGAGTCCTGTCTCACATCCTTCATCCTCATCTAAACTGGAGTCTTGTTCAGATGTGTCATTGCAGGTGAAGAACAATGGAACTAGTAGCCTCATTCCACGCATTGAGGATGTGAACATGGTTCATGAACAGATAAGTAGCTACAAACCAAAGCTTGATGACCCAGCTGGGTCTGACTCAGGCAATTATGAATTTCTTGATACTTCAGATTCTGCACTAAAGCACCTACTACTTTTGTCTGATGGTGATGTTGGATTCTTGGGACAGAATGATAATTTCTTGAATCTCCTTGATGCTACATGTGACCAAGATAGTTTCTTTCATATCTCTTCTCCAGAGAAAGACAATCTTTGAACTGACAGAAAAATTTCTTTGCCTTTTATGATTTCTTCATTTTTGTAAATGCACTAGCCATGTAGCTGGGTTTCAATAGTTGGTGAAGAGGGGAAAAAGATAGATAGAGGAATAGTTGCTGGAGTTCAAGTTTGCCTTCTACTTGATGACTGAAGCTAAAACTAAACATGAATGGATTCAGAGTTAATGACATTAGCCATGTCCTTCAGTTGTTGCTACTATTTAAAAGTATATGCTGGCGTTTGTTGGTTGTGTTCTTTGATTCACATAAGTACTGAGCATTCAATTGTCACATGAGAAAGAATTGGTGTTGACATGACTTGACAAATTTGTTTTAAACTGTTGGATTAAATATTTTGTTGAAAAATAAGTTGTCTCAACTATTTTCTTTTGAAGTAAACAGGTTTCCATTTTGAATTTTAGTAACACAGCATTATGTTGTGATTATGGTCATTTATTTACTTAAATACTAGCAATGTCCTGATTTGATATATTTTTTACACCAAGTTCACTTACGAATGAGTTGTTATCATCAAACTTATTTATTAGCGTGGCGACAAAGTCAACTTTAGAACAAAATTGTACTTTTGGGTCATGAAACTTAATCCTTATCAACCAACATATTGTCAATGAGGCAGAAGGACTGGTGAGCTAATGAGATAGGTTAGTGGCATAATGGTACAACAAATTGGTATTACCCAAATTGAACAATTCAATTTCTTGTTAGGACAAAGTATTTCTTATATACACACCTCCAACGTATCACCATGGACACAATAATAAATGAACATGAACTACAACTCACCAAAAGACAACCAAACAACACATGCACTGCTATAAACTATCAAAGAAAATAATAACAGGAATAGCAATAATAATAGTAATGCTACATTTTTGTAGATGAGCAGGCTTATTAGAAACAACGGAAGAGTTTCTTTGGGGCTGTTCCAGTTGCCCTGTACTTTGCAGCTGTCTCCTCTGCCTTCAAGAAATCTTCCCCTTTTTTGGCCTCAATAAATGCCCTCTTTTCTTCAGCTTCTCTGTGGATTGTAGCTATTTTGTTTTTCAACTTCTCTCCATATTCTGCCTTTTTCTTCTCCAGTTGTTCCTGCTCACAAACAGTGAAAATGAAATGTCAATTTTTCCTCTCCATCTCTGCCAAGTTCAACGAGTCTTAGCTTAGCTTAGACATGAGAATTGGAAAAATTATTTTACTTTTCACAAGGCATGTTAGAATTTGGTGTATTTTTCTTTCAAACCTAAATTATATACATCCAAATTCTTATCTCTATTGATTCTCTTTCTTATTTCGAATCACTTCTCACTTTTTTTCTTCTAATCTCTCTCTATCTCCGAAAGGTGTGTGTACACACTCATTATTAGAGTGTGCTTACATTCCCTTTTAAGTTGACTCTAGAATAAACATTATTTATGACAGAATATTCTTATTGCCTTCTTGTAAAAGTAATAATGTGGGAAGCTGAAACATTAATATAAGATCACTTTCCAGAACAAGGATAAAAGTACTTTTAATTGTGGTTGTTCTATTTCTATTGTAAGAAATGGTTAATTCCAAACCCTTATTCTTTCAGTTTCTGAGAGGGTAGGTGCTGGAAACTTGTTTGCTCATTTTTCTTTTCAATTCAGAAGATAAAAAAAAATGTTTAATAGCAGTACCTAAAAGAAAAATTATATGAACACAATTTCAGAAAGTACCTAGATAATAAGTTACAATTACTACAAATAATTTCTTAAAACTGATAATAAAACAAACTCTTACTTCTATCTTTCTCAATTCAGCCTCCGCTGCAGCTTTCTTACTGTTCTCCCATGCTGAAATTGCTGAAATATTTTTGTGAGCCCTGCTCATCAAATTCATATAAATTAGTTGAAGAAAACTCGTTAAATGGCTTAAAAGAACTAAATGCTATGATGAAATAATATGAACATTTGATGTTAACTAACAACCTAGTTTGGCAAAACAAATGATTAGAACTCCATGTTTACAAATCTTTTTCAAACTTCTAATGTTTTCCAATGCCAAGTGCAGTACAAAAACAGGCAAAGATCAGGTCAGTTTCTATTTGAGATGAAAAGGGAATGTAACAATATTTTATGCAAAGCTTCTTTGCCACCCTTCTACTGTGCAAGTTCTTACTTGTTCTCTGCTTTTGACTTTTCACTTTCTTCCCATGCTTTGATTAGTGACAATCTCTTCTCAGTGGCAACTTTCGCAAGGACAGCATCTGAAGAAGAAAGTGAAGGCGTGGGAATTAGGACGTAATGCCAGCATATGAAATGCATAAAGAGAAATAAAGTATCACAATGACAAACAAACTCACCTCGGTTCACAGATCCTTCAATTGGTTTCTCTACGGCAACTTCACTAGTCTCTGACAAAAATCCAATTAACAACACAACATAATAAGTATTGAACCTTTACAGCAATTATTATGATGATTAAATAGGAATATGAACTAAAGAGACAAGAAAAAGTGAGTTTTTATGATATGATTAAACCAAAAGTTAAGTATACAGCATCCAAAATGTATACTTGAAATCCAAGGCCACGTAAAGGTGACTTGTAAAGAGATGATAAATATGGCTAAGTAAAAGTTATCAACATGGGAGATCTTATAAAATCGTGAATAGAGTAATACTATATGAATTAGAAGGCCAGGTGAAGATGTTTCTTCCTCTGAATTTCCACATATTATGGGCTCAAGGAAGCAAAATTAGATCTTTACTTGATGGCAAGAATCATATTATCATTCAGTTGGTAACCCATCAATTCGGTTTGGGCATATAACTCTTTCAGATAGAACTACGACAGGGAAATTGCAGCAGAAGAAAACTGATAAAAAAAAAAAAAAAAAAAAAAAAAAAAAAAAAAAAAAAAAAAAAAAAAAAAAAAAAAAAAAAAAACAAAAAAAAAAAAATAAAAAAAAAAAAAGAGGGAAAAAAAAAAAAA
>Ga0099825_1008041_pt1 | contig 12646 bp, 7 predicted proteins | sample SiratroredBW_FD_76838 | JGI IMG/M metagenome (GOLD analysis project Ga0099825, IMG submission 76838) | Root nodule microbial communities of legume samples collected from California, USA - Siratro red BW | ecosystem: Host-associated > Plants > Roots > Nodule | place: USA: California | collected...
ATATATATATATATATATATATATATATATATATATATATATATATATATATATATATATATATATATATATATATATATATAAACATAGTATGATAGTTGAGTATATGTGAGAAATTCACATATTAGTACTGTGGTCGTAATGATAATGTGATGAGAGAGGATTATCCAATCATCATATTTTTTACTAAGAGAAATGGAGAAGATGAAATTTTACCGAAAAAGAAGACTCAACACTCGAAAGAAAAAGATTAGAAATTTATTTCTTTTTCTTAGTCTTGTACATAAATTATAAAAAAAATAAAAATGGATAGGATAGAATATTTTGTATAAAATTAATAATTTTTCTTATGTAAAAAGTAAAAACATAGTAGGTCTCAATTTTGATAGATTAGGTATTCAAAACTCAAATTCTCTAATTAATTTCATCACCCTAATCAGGTCTCAATTGGAGAGTAAAAAATCTACAAAGGAGGTTAACACACGATCATAAATCACCTCATGCTAACACCACATGACCATGCACAAATCTACCAAATTCTAGCACTTATAAATATCTAAAAATACAAAGAATTATTGGATGTGAAACTTAAAGTAGTGTGCATCTAGCTTGATGCTGTGTAGTTGCACTTTGTGCAATTTAATACCACATCTCTTAGATCAATGAGTGCATAGGCTTATGTATATATAAATAAGAGCCCTTGCTTCTTCTTATACTTACTTTGAATTGACTATATTATTTTGCTTGTATTATTGTTCTTTAAAGTCATTAAAAATGAGAATATTTTCTTCGGCTCACTACCAATAATCCTTCATTGGAAGTGAGAGCCTTTAGTGTTAAGTTGCAGATTTGAAACTTAGAAAAACTTTTCTCAAATCTTTTAAATTTTTTTCGTACCATTGGAAAACTTTGTCTTATATCAGTTGTTCTATTCATTAACATAATGGTTTTGTTTCCTATATTAGGTACCAATAATGACAGGAATGAAATCAACTTATGACTAACTGACAACAAAAATTAATATTTTACAAGGTAGAAAACTTAAATGAACACATGTCACACATATGTTAACATGGGTAACTACAATATTGCAGTAGTGAAGTACATGTGAAATGTAAAAACTTTATATTTCTTATACTATGTTTGTAAATGATGCTAAGTCATTATCCTCTACCACATCTTTAAATAATGTCATATCATAATTGTTATGAGAAAACAAGGGTGAGAGATGAGAAAGAGAGGGAGACATATACAAGAAAAAATAAGTCATCTAAAAGTATAAAATAAGAGGAATGTATGCATGAAATTTGAAATGTTATAATTTTGAATATAAATAAAATTATTATTTCAATACTTTTTATTTTTTTTTTCTTTTTTTAACTGAAAATTAAATTCTATTTTTTATGCTATTTATTTAAATAATATATTTTATGAAAAAACGTTTTAAATTTTCCAAACAAATTATTCACCTTATTAACCTTTTAAGCCTAACATATTATCTTATTTAAATAAATATAAAAAGCATTTTTTATTAGTATTATAATACAAATTGTATTATAATAATCTTATAAAGTGTTCTACTTTTAATTCAACCTCACAAAATTAATTTTTAAAGTGAGCTTTTATTTATCTATTATATTTTGGCATTGTCATTGGTCAATGTGAGATTTGATATTTCTTACTTTACACTATTCACGTTCAAGACTTCTTAAAAGTATAACATGATGAATGACTTAAGTATAACATGATGAATAATCCAAGTATAACATTGAATAAGCTTTTTGATGGATCTAGGATAATATCTACCACTTCATAAAATACTTTAGATTTAAATTAACTTTATAAATTAATTTGTTGTAAGATTTTCTCCCACTTAGATACTATAATTTGAATATTTATGGTGGGTTGCACAATTGATAAAAAAAACATTTATGATAAACCTTGATACAATCTTAGAAAGTTGCATAAGCTAACTCAATTCTATAAATAAAGTTGCAAGGTGAGAATTGTTTTTACTTATATGATATATTAGTTGATGTAAAACTATTGGAAAACTAGTTTAAAATTAACTTTACAAAATCAATTTGTTAAGTGAAGTTTGTATGACTTTTATATTATAATTTAACCTTTTAGTTCGAGGTCTCTAACAAAGGTGTTAAGATGATATATTTGTTTATTTTAATTATTAAACATGTTGACCTATTATGTGGAAAAGTGTGAATTGACTACCCTTATCATGCTTTGAAGCTCACTTAAATTGAGGGATTTCAAGCTTTCCTTTGTGATATGGATGAATGCCTTGCATTGGTTAGAATCTTAAAATTCGATTCTTACTTTCTTTTCTTTCTTTATACAAATCTATCTTTTTATCTTGAATTTAATACATAAGAATTGGAGCATGACTATTATGTATGTTAATATAGAGATTAATGTAGTTGTTGACAATTTCATTGCTAATAATGATACTAGACAAACCCCTTTTTTATTGTTTGACAACAACTTCCCTTCCCTTCCTTATTACTCTTCTTAAGGACATTGTAAGATGATTTCTTTTGTTTATCTTCTATAGAAGAGAAAAATGATCTTATAAAAGATCAAAGTCATAAAATGACACACAACTAAAAATTATATCTTATTTAATAATTTAATTTAAAATGGATTTTTATATAAGTAATATATTTTTTTGTATCTCACACACACACACACACACACACACACACACACACACACACACACACACACACACACACATATATATATATATATATATATTTGTGTGTATGTGTGTGCTATTGTTAATGAACCTTGTAATGTGTGTTCTGTGTAGGTTGAAACTCTTCAAGTTGTTCAGTGGTCACTATTACACTATTAGTGTTACACACTTCACTGACTTTTACATACTAAGGTTAAATAAGATACATAAGTAAAATTGTGTAAACAATAGAAAAATACAAGAAAGGAGAATTGAATTATGTTTCAACAACTTTTTAGAACCTTTCTTAAATATTGTCTGATGATGATGACTCAAATGATAGTTTTGTATGACAAGCAATCTGTTAATTTTTTTTTAACTTATACCGCATATGATGGAATGTTACATATACAACTTTATAACTAAACAACTTTACTGTTTAAAGAACTTTAGAAATTGATTCACACAATATCTTTCCTTCTTAGGTTAGTACAAATTATAATAATATTCAATGTAAAGGAGATAGGGAGAAAGAGAGATACACAATATATTTCTGTACTGGTTTTTCTAATAAAGTAAATTACGTACAATTCTCAATCAACAAATTGAGTTCTATTAAGTTGACTAATGTTGTGAAATTAGAAAAGATTATTGTTTTTCTTCTTAGCCACTCTTGGTTAACCTGCATGAGTATTGTTTTGGATTAAAACTCTTGGCTACCCGTTGAGTATTATTTGGGTTCATAGTCACTCTTGGATAATCTCATAGACTATTCTTTATAGTAAAGCTAAGTATTGTTTGGAACCACTCCTGACTAAAACCACTACAAAAAATTGTGTATGTGATGACAATTTTAGTACGGTAGTAAAAAAATGTCATATTTTGTTGTATAATGCGACACTTCGATGATTGTTACGTTTTGAATTCAAAATACGACATTTACAACTACAACTTCATAAGGGGATACAACTTTTTTCGTCACGAATTTTTCATTCCCTCCATGTTTTCATGAAAAGTAAATGCACACCCTAATACTCCACACTAAGTCAATATTTTTCATTTTCCTCCACACTCATTGAATCCCTAATACTCAACACTTGACCCTTAGCCCCAACACATTGCTCTCATTAAACCATATCTCTGCACTGAAACCCTATCTTATGAATCGTTCTCAACAAAATTTCTCTCTTTGGACCTCACCTCATCGTTGATTGGTGGATTTCATTCAAACCTTGACATCGATTGGAGCATATTCAAAAATTGCTCACCTTTAATTGAAGCATTTGTCGCCCTCACCGACGATGATTGGTAAGACCTTCATGTCAATGTAAAGCAAAAAAAGGGTTTTTTATTTCCATTTTTTTCATTGATGCTTTGTTTAAAGCCCTTATATGCTTTGTTTTGACTTTATCTTGGAACTATCTAATTGTTGTTTGTCATTTGATTCCATAACAAGTTGAAGAAGTTAGTTGTGCCACCGGGGTGTGATTTTTACTTCATATAACAACTGAGGTATGTAAATTGATCTTTCTACTTATAAATATGTGTCCTGATTGTATTTGTTGATTATATTTGTTTTATGTTAGGTTATCGGGATTTTTTTTGTGTAATCATGGATTTTGTAATTTATATTGTAAATGGTCGTTGAAACTCAAATTTAAGCTATAAAACTAAATCTCTATTTGTGGTTTTCTAAGGTTTTAGGTTTTGATTCTTTTCGTAATAAACTCTTTGTCTATCATTATCATTAATAGGTTATAGGTTCTATTGTGTATTAAGTTTAAATTGAAAGTGAGTTGATAATGTCTCAATGTCAACTATTGGGACTTAGTTTGATGGTGTTGCAAATGTATTATGTCAGTACAAACATTTGTTCAATTTTAAGTATGTGAAAGTGAAAAGTTTGAAAATGACATGTTAAGTTCAAATATATTAGTTGTATACAAAGCTATTATACTGGTTCTTGCCAAAGAAAAGAGTTATTCTAATTTTATCCTCAATTGATTTCATTTGTTAAGTGACAAGATTGGAAGGCAAAACTAAATATCTATACACTTGATACACGCTACAAAATACACTTGATACACGCTACAAAATAGAGGTATGCTTTTGAAAATTGAAAACAAGTAATATGCATTATGCTTTAGTCATGTGTTTTATGATGAACTGAAAGAATAGACATCCAGAACTTTCCCTAACCTGTTATAAATATGCAATATGATTTCATTTTTTCTGGTCGTTAACTTGGCTCAAGTTGTCAACTATTTTCTATATGTCATTAATATTCAATCAATGATTTCATTTTTGTATTTGTTTCTGTTCCTTGAGTTGTTGGTTCTATTCTCCTCAAACATCCTCACTTCACTGGTTCATAGTGCTTATTTTGAACCCAAATATCTATATGTTGGTTGGTACATAATTGACAAAACCAGAGCCTAATTTTGATAAACTTGGCCTTGAAATATGCCATGAAACAATTTAGTAGCTATTATCATTTTCATTTGAGCCTCCTAATAGGGAATGTACTCACTTGTGTAGGTATTTGAAATGCAAACTAGGTATCTTTGTATGATCTATAAAAATTAACAAACAACAAGTTTGGTAAATGTTTTGGTTAACTATTTTTGTAGTTAAATCTGTTTCATTTGAGTCTTTTGATGATAAAACACCTTTCTTTGAACCATGTATGATCCCCTTCGTAGATAATTAATTTTTCTTTTGGTGTTTGTTTTGTAGTAATGCCAATAGATAAACCATGGATTTGTAAACCCTGAAACAACATTGAATTTGAAAATGGTTGAATGTGTTATTTGAATTTGTATTCAAACATGCTAATGGTCCTATCACTAAATGTCCATGTTCAAAGTGTGGTTTCAAAAAGTGACAAACAAGGGATATAGTTCATGAACTTGTAATATGTGACTTCTTTATTCTCATCTACAGTCTTCTAGACGGTCCCTCCATCAAAGGTGCAAGGCTAGGTTGGTAGCAAAAGGATTAACTCAAACATATAGAGTGGATTACTTGGAGACTTTTGCACCAGTTGCAAAAATGAACATGATCAAAGTTATATTATCCTTGGGAGTAAACCATGACTGGACTTTGATACAATTTGATGTAAAAAGTGTTTTTTTACATGAGGATCTTGAATAAGAAATATACACAGAGGTACCAGAGGACATACGGTGGAGATTAAGGCAAACATAATATGCAAACTAAGGAAGGCATTGTATGGGCTGAAACAACCATTTAGAGCATGGTTTGAGAGGTTCACCAAAGTCATGATGAGTCTTCAATATAAGAAGAGTTAAGGAGACCACACTTTGTTTATTAAGAATTCTGATTCAAAGGGAGTAACAATTTTATTAATATATATTGATGATATTATTGTGACCGGTAATGATGAACAGAAACAACAAAGATTAAGTCAATGTTTTGTAAGATAATTTGAGATTAAGATCATGGGGAAATTAAAATATTTCCTAGGAATTGAAGTTGTTCACTCTAAGAAAGGGATTTTCATATCTCAACAAAGTATATTACTGATTTGCTACAAGAAACATGTAAAATGGACTATAAATGAACAACCATACCCGTTGATCCAAATGCAAAGTTGGGAAATGAAGATGATGGTTGTAAGATCCTAGAAAATATTCATAGAGTAGAAGTGATATAAGAAAAATGGTACGTAAATATTTTATTATTAAAAATGAAAAGTTTAAATAAATAAAAATAAAAATTTGTCAAGTTATTTTTAAAGAACCTATCATCTCTTTAAAATTGTTTTCCTTTAGAGTTCTCTGCCTTTTCTTTATATTTTTGATCTCATCTATCATCAGATTGACGATCAGAGTTTACCATGAAACTTGTGACGACGATTAGAGTAAGATTGTCTGATCAAAAATCTTAGATTGAGTAAGTTTATTTTCTGTCCTTTTTTTTCTTGCAGTCAGTTTTCAAGTCTTTCTAGCCACGTGAATGTAGATTGTGGTTGCATGTAGTGTTTCTATCATCGTTATTAGTCTTTGTTAATTCAGGGTTTTAGTGGTGTGTTCTAATCGTTGATTAGGATTCTGTGGTGTTGGTTAGGCTATCTCTAAGATCCATAGGTTTTGGAGTTCTTTGTGAATTTAGGTAAGGGAAGTTAGCTTTAATGTTTTAATAGATATTTCAATTACTTATTTTATTAAGTATGAATTTGAATTAAATTAAATGAATATTTATGTATAGTATGATGTAATATCAATGGTTGTGAATCATATAGAATAGTGATTGAGACATAATATCTTCAAGAAAGAAGATACATGTGTTGAGATTGTTAGAATGTGCATTGTTTGAGGGTTTGATCAATAAAGAGGTATCCTAACTCTACTAGTACAATAGAATCATATAGATAAAGATCACCAAATGATGAGAGTCGAAAGAGGTTCATATGGCCATGTTCGAGGTTCAAAATATGAGTTTATCAAAATAGGACACGTGGATTAACCCTGCGCATATGGAAACTATATCTGAAGTTTGAAATAGAAACTGATCAAAACAAATGAAATGGTAATATGACAGGTGCAGACCTCTGAGTCTAATTCAATGCGTGAGTTTTTGGAAAGTAGAGTCAAATGTCTATGTATATTGACTAATATAATGGTGAGATGAGAAATAATGAATTACACCTATTATGTATATTTGATGATTGTAGTATTATATATGAGATAAAGTATGAGAACTTGTTGTCTTTGTATCTTGTTTGAATTAGATATTTAAATTAATGATATTATCTTTAAAAACCTCTAGCTTACCCTTTTCTTTGTGTATTGCTTGTTTTGTTTTTAAATTTGTGATCATGTGAGCAAAGGATTTGACAGGTGAGGTGACTCCTCAATGAGCTGAAAGAGAGGCTTTATTTTATTTTATTATGTGATTATATGAAGATATTTCTATTAAATTCTCTAAGAAGAAGTATATTTTAAAATACTAGACGGAATGTATGGATATTTAACACATGTCTATTATAAAATTTTTGTGTGATATAGTTGCTATTATATGAAAAAATGTGGGATGTTACAATGATGTGGCTATTGATAAAGAAATGTATCAAAGGTTTGTAGGAAGACTTATTTATTTATCTCACACTAGACGTGATATTGCTTTTACTATGAGTATAGTAAGTTAGCTTATACATTAACAAAAGGAAACACATTTACAAGTTGATCTTAGGATTGTCTAGTACTTGAAATGGACACTAGAAAGAGGAATTTTATTAAGAAGAAACTGGAATGTCAGTTTTGAAACTGATTATGCTGGTTCAGTTGTTGATATAAGATCAACTACTAATTATTGTACTTTTCTTGGTGAAAACTTGGTAATTTGGAAAAGTAAAAAACAAAGTGTGATAGCCTGGTCCAGTGTAGAAGTAGAACTTCCAAAAATGGCTCAAGTGTGAGCTATTATGGCTAAAAGTAATACTAGAAGACTTGAAGATAAAATGGGATGGACGTGTGAAGCTATATTGTGACAACAAATATGCAATTAACATAACTCATAATCTAGTACAACATGAGATAACCAAACACATTGAAGTGGACAAAAATTTTATTAAAGAGAAGCCTAACATCAACATGATTTGTATACCATATGTTTCTTCCCAAGGTTAACTTATATACTCATCAAGGGGTTGAATAACAATAATTTTGAAAGAATTATATCCAAGTTGTGGATGAAAACATTTATTCACCAACTTGAGAAAGAGTGCTGAGTTATTTTAAAAACTTCCTGTAACATCCATGCAATAAATATATTAATTATTTTATCTTAATATAAGAATTAAAAAATCCTAAATTTTAATTCATGTTATTAAATTATCATTTTAAAAATATTTTATGTTTTAGATATTTTTAAACCTAGAAAATAAATGAAGTAGTTTTAAAAAAAAATTGTCACTAACTAAAATAAAAACAATAATAACAATAATAAAATATTGATTTTATATATAAAAATATATTTAAGAATATTAGAAAACATGATTTTTTTAATAAAAAAATAAATATAATAATAAAATAAAAGTAATAAAAGTTAAAAATTAAAAAAATTAAAAATATATTGTTTAAACCATTAAAAAAATAAAAATAAAAATATGGTTTAGGGTTGGGGTGGTGAAAGTTACTGAAAAGTGGAAAGAAGGAAGTGAGAGAAAGAAAGAAAAGAAAGAAAGTGGAAAAGAGAAAAAAGAGAGACAAAGAAAGAAAGAAAGAGAAAGAGAGAGGGAGAGAAAGTAGAAGAGAGAAAGGGGATATATACTAAGAAAAATTTTAAACCTTTCTTTTAAAAGCATTAGTAGTTGTATTAAAGGTAAGAGGGATTGAGATTAAAGTCTTTCTATGTTATTCTTACTAAACTTATGTGTGTTCTTCTAATATTTTGTTTATCTTAAACAATCTTGAATTATATATTATCTTAGTCTTTTTGTTTTTCTACTTATTTTATATCCGGTTATTAATCCTTTCTATTTTATTTATTTTATCTCCAGTTATACACTAGTCCTATTTATTTTATTTTTTTATCTTCAGTTACACATGAGTCCGATTTATTTTATTTACGCATGAGTCCTGTTTATTTCATTTATTTTATTTTCAATTTCACATGGTCTTATTTATTTTATTTATTTATTTTATCTCCAATTACGGATTGATAATGTTTACTTTATTTATTTTATCTTCAGTATCACACTGACCCTATTTATTTCATCTCCAGTTACACGCTGATATTATTTATTTTATCTCCAATACATTGGTTTTTTTATTTTATTTATTTTAATTTCATTTATGCACGCGTTTTATTTATTTTATCTCTAAATTCTTATTAGTCATATTTGTTTTATTTCTTTTATCTTTAATTTTGTATTGGTCTTGTTTATTTTATTTATTTTATCTCCTGTTATGCACTGATCATGTTTGTTTTATTTATTTCATTTATTTTATCTCAAGTTTTTATCAAATTTATATTCATTTAAAGTTCTTGCTTTAATTCTTATTTTATTATATTTTGTAATAATTTTAATATCAATTTTTATATATAAATATAAACAAAGTAAAAGTATGTATTTTTGATGAATTTGGATAAAAGAAACCTACTTGTATGCTATGTTATTATTTATTGGTTGTATTTGTTTAAACGTTGTGTATAATTTATGAATTGAGATGTATATGACATAACCCGGTGATCATTATTTTATGCGATTGTTGAAAATGTCATGAATATGCTTGTTGTGAAAGAGTCATAGGTTTTAGAGTTGAAACCAGGTTAATATATGTGTGTCTATTGTTGGGAAGTCAGCTTGACACACCGTGGGATGAAAGGCAGGGACTGCGTGGGGTCTAAGGAAGTATTTTAGGTAGATGAATATCTGGATAGTTCATAATAGCCCCAGATTAGGATATTTCACAGGCCAAACTTGGTACTATTTGATACTTGCTCAACATCGCCAAGGTTAAGTAGTGAGTGTATATATCTTTTATTGGTATATGGCTAGAATTATGAAGAAAACAATTATGATTGTACTAATGTTTTGATGATATATACTCAATTACCAAATCACTTCCCAAATAACTTTTGATGTTAATGTTGGATAATCAAAAGTGGTATACGAATTCATATGTTTAATAAAGTGAGATTAATTCTTATGGTTATAGGTTAAGACATAGGCTCTCATTGTTTATTGAGTTTACTAAGATTAATATTTAAGGCTTATAAATACAGAAAATGTTACTTTGACACTACTGTTCATCCTACTCCTATTTGACACTCCTACATGTCAAATGACATCTTGGGTGGCAAAAAGAGAGAAAATGATACTTGCTTTGGCTTACATGGTGATAGTTTGTCCTATTAGAAGGGGCTATTATGTCATTTGCAATCTGAAATTATTTAGGTCAATTTGAGAGTGAAAGATAGATCTGTTTCCGCATTAATCTCATTCCCCGCCGCTGAAGGAGAGAGAACAGAGGAAAAGTGCGATTGTGTGTTCGTCCGACCCTCAACCCAAGCATCCACCATCGTTGTGGTGTTTCCGTCTGTGACACCCGTATTTAAAGCCCCAAGTGTCAGTTTATCCAACTTTATCTATGTGGTTCGGTAAGTACATATAAGTGCTTTGTTATGTTGACAGTTGCGACACCCGTATTTAAAACCCCAAGTGTCAGTTCATCCCACCCTATCTATGTGGTTTGCTATGTACATATAAGTGGTTTGCTACATTGACAGTTACGACACCCGTATTTAAAGCCCCAAGTGTCAGTTTATCCAACTTTATCTATGTGGTTCGTTACGTACATATAAGTGGTTTGCTACGTTGACAATTGCGACACCTGTATTTAAATCCCCAAGTATCAGTTTATCTCACTTTATCTATATGGTTTGTTACGTACATTGAAGTGGTTTGCTACGTTGACAATTGCGACACCCATATTAAAAGCCCAATGGTCAGTTTATCCAACCTTATCTATGTGATTCGTTACGTATATTTAAGTGGTTTGCTACGTTGACAGTTGCGACACCTGTATTTAAAGCCCCAAGTGTCAGTTTATCCCACTTTATCTATGTGGTTCATACGTACATATAAGTGGTTTGCTACGTTGACAACTGCGACACCCGTATTGAAAGCCCCAAGTGTTAGCTTATCCCACTTCATCTATATGGTTCTTTACGTACATATAAGTGGTTTGCTACGTTGATAGTTGCGACACCCATATTTAAAACCCCAAGTGTCAGTTTATCCCACTTTATCTATATGGTTCATTACATATATTTAAGTGATTTGCTACGTTGACAGTTGCGACACCCGTATTTAAAGCCCCAAGGGTCAGTTTATCCAACTTTATCTATGTGGTTCATTACGTACATTTAAGTGGTTTGCTACGTTGACAGTTGCGACACTCGTATTTAAAGCCCAAGGGTCAGTTTATCCAACCTTATTTATGTGGTTCGTTACTGACATTTAAGTGGTTTGCTACGTTGACAGTTGCGACACCCGTATTTAAGGCCTTAAGTATCAGTTTATCCCACTTTATATATGTGGTTCGTTACGTACATATAAGTAGTTTGCTACGTTGATAGTTGCGATACCCATATTTGAAGCCCTAATGGTCAGTTTATCCAACTTTATCTATATAGTTCGTTACGTACATTTAAGTAGTTTGCTACGTTGACAGTTGCGACACCCGTATTTAAAGCCCTAAGTGTTAGTTTATCCCACTTCATCTATGTGGTTCGTTACGTACATATAAGTGGTTTGCTACGTTGACAGTTGCGAAACCCGTATTTAAAGTCTCAAGTGTCAGTTTATCCCACTTTATTTATATGGTTCGTTACGTACATTTAAGTGGTTTGCTACGTTGACAGTTGTGACACTCGTATTTAAAGCCCCAAGTGTCAGTTTATCAAACTTTATATATGTGGTTCGTTACGTACATATAAGTGGTTTGTTATGCTAACAGTTGCGACACCCGTATTTAAAGCCTAATCGCACTTTTTATCTGTTCTCTCTCCTTCAGCGGCAGGGGAATGAGAGCAATGCGGGAACAAATCTGACTTTCACTCTCAAATTGACATAAATAATTTTAGATTTCAAATTACAGAATAGCCCCTTCTAATAAGACAAACTATTACCATATAAGTCAAAGCAAGTATCATTTTCTCTCTCCTTACTACACAAGACGTCATTTGACTCGTAGGAGTGTCAAACAAAAATAGAATGAACAATAATATCAAAATAATATTTTCCTATAAATACATCCCTCCTTTTATGTTTTTTCTTTGTATGTAGGTGTTGTAAGGTAAATACATCACTCCTTTCATATTTTTCAATAATTATAAAGATGTAAAATATTGATATACATATTTATATATATATATATAATAGACGGGATGTTATCCTTTCAATATTTTATGACTTTAATTCTA
>Ga0099825_1008044_pt1 | contig 12643 bp, 4 predicted proteins | sample SiratroredBW_FD_76838 | JGI IMG/M metagenome (GOLD analysis project Ga0099825, IMG submission 76838) | Root nodule microbial communities of legume samples collected from California, USA - Siratro red BW | ecosystem: Host-associated > Plants > Roots > Nodule | place: USA: California | collected...
CACACACACATATATATATATATATATATATATATATATATATATATATATATATATATATATATATATATATATATATATATATATATCTTGTTAATTTATATAACAAAGGACATAGCACATGTTTCATGGTCTACGAAAGTTTAATTTAAATAGAAAGTAGATATTTTATTATTTAAAATTTATAATGGCTATATATAATATAAAACCAAATTATTTTAGATTTGTATACAATCATAGGAAATAGTTTATATATATATATATATATATATATATATACGCACTACCTAATATATATAGGCTTAAGAGAAATATTTGTAACACTGTAATATTTTATTAACTAAATGTTGCAAGTTTTTTAAATGAATTTTATTTTGTCAAAATATTAATCCTACTTCCTAAAGAAAGAATTATCCAATTGGAAAAAGGTTATATGATGTCTTTGTGTATACACAAAGAGATTTTTCTTCATAACATTCATTTTTCTTCTCCAAAATTAATAATTTAATATTTTTACCACTAAAATAACCCTTCCTCTATTTCACTCGCATACTTATAAAAATTATATATAATATAATAATATTTAAATATTAATTTTGGTTCAATTCAATTGAAGCATATGACGAAATCTTAAATTGCAAATCGAAGTACTCAATTTTGAGAGAAAAAAAAAATCAATTAAAAATATTAATTTTAATTAATTGTCTTTGTTATTCTTTTGGTTTGGTTTCTCTCTAAACATCTTAATTTCTTAATGTAGTACATTCTAATGATTCAGGCATTAGAGATATTTACATAAATATCATAAAAAAAAAATCTTTATTGGGTTATACCCTTTATTTTACAATGCTGAAGCTGTTTTGGACTAATTTGTTGGGTTTAGGAAGCCCGGCATATAAGGGCTTTCGTTCTATGGCCTGATAGCACTTTATATTAATTTCTTGCAATTGCTTCGTGCACCCCGTCTATTGTTTCCTGCACCCGATCAAAGAAAGGAAATGCCTAACATACCCTTGTGAATTATTATGTAAAGGCAGTGGAGGGTTTTGGGAGCAGCTACTGTTATGACCGGGTAGCACTTTATATTAATTTATTTCAATTGCTTCATGCACCTGGTCAATTGTTTCCTGCACCCATCAAAGTTTTTTTTTTGGGCGCCGTCAATACCTCTCATTGAACTATTGCATCTTTTCATTTCAAATAAGGTGACAAGCATATATTTTAAAAATATAATGGGGTACAGGAAGTAATTGTCTTAATTTCTTAAGATTGAACAGTACTAAGTTGGATCTACAATAGACTTATTCATATCTATGTGGCTATATAAATTTAGATAAACTTTTCTATAAATTTTTTTTGGAAAAAAAGACTTATTTATATGAAAATTAAAATAAACATTTAAAAATTACATGAAGAAACTTTACAAATTGATTCATATGTAAAATAATTTTATTTTTAATTTATACACAAAATTTTCTCTATTTTTTGTTCCGCTATAAATATTTAGAAAAAAGCTTATAAGGACACGTCGAAGAACAACAATTTGTTAAATACAATGTTGCCATGAATTTAGTTTCGAAGCCTTCTATAAAGTACTACATGATTCAAGAATATGTTTTGATTTGAATTTCACACTGAACATCTGAAATGAACAAATAACATAATATTTTTAATTAGAACACTGAATATTTTTAAATAAAATATGTAAGGTTGGCCATTATGAATACTTTAGGCGACTCAAGACTTTACAGCTTTAGTTCACTGAGGACATAAGACTTTATGTAGCCTAAAGCTAATTAAAAAAAAATAGACTTTTTTAAATTAATAAAATAATTAAAATTATGATATTTTTATTTATAATTTATTTTTCAAGTTTTTATATAAAATTATCTATTAAATTATTATAATTAATTTCATTTAAAATATCTTTTTTAATAAATAATAAAACTAATTTACTTTATATGTTATATATATTTAGAAAATAATTTATTCTTTTTATATAATTAAGAATACTAATTGGTTTATTATTTTCTAATTCTATAATTTTCTTTTAAGATATTTAATTTTAAAGAAAATAAATTTAAACTATCAAGATTCAATAAATTATCATATTTCAAATATTTTTCAAAGTTTAGGTATTTTTCTTTCAAAAGTACACAATTCAATAACTTTATTTTTTAATACTAAATAAAAAATAAAAAAATATCTTTATATATTTTAAATTATTCAAATCTATTTTGGAGTGTGGTAATTGTTTTATCTATAATATATAAAAATAATAATTAACTTCATTCTCTCAATATTTTTATCAATTTTGCTTTTTACCACTGATTGATTTTTCATGAAACTTAGGTTCTACATCCATTTCACAAGCAATTTCTTTAGCAATAAATGGGTTTTCAAATCCATTTTTTTCTTTGGCAATAAATGGATTTTCACATCCATTTTCTTTGTATGTTTCAAATAATGAAAAAAGACCTTTTAATTGTTCTAAAATTTTAATGCTCTTTTTTTAATCTACACAAATTATTTTAAAATCAATTAAACAATAATGAAAAAAAAATTGAGATCAATTCATCAATGATATTATTTTTACTTGATATTGATGCACTTAAAAGGAGAAATAACAAACACAAACTCTACTAATTCTACTAATTCCTCAATTTACCGCTCCAAGTCCAAATAAAAATACATGCATAAATGCACAGTATATAATGATAAAAGAAATACAAATTTAGAATTGAAAAATGACCTAATGACAATCAAACACTCAAATTGGAAACACTCAAATTGAATTGAAACAATATTATAAAAGAAGAACTAATAAGAAATAGAGTAAGAGAAAGAAAGGAGATAAGTGAAGAAGTCAGATAAAGATGAGATAAGTGAAAGAATGAAAGAACATATAAAGGAATGAGAGAGATAAGTGGAAGAGTCAAATATGGAATGACATAAAAAAAATGATGTCACCATACCATGAAATAGTAGAAAGAGTTAAAAATTAAAAATTTTTAATAAGTAGGATTCCTTGACTATTCAACTTCTCTTTTTAAAAAATATTATTAATTTATTCTAAGAAAGTTTCAATAATATTTATAATATCAATACAAATTTAAAGTTATAGTATCTACCTAAACTTATAGTCAATAAAGTTATTTTAAATTTTAAAATAAAAATTATTTTTTAGTGTAATTTTAAAATTAAATATTTTTTTAATTTTATAATAATATATTAATATTAAATTTTTGAGACTTTGAAACTTAAAAAACAACTATTTTACTGGCTTGGATCTTGATTCAGCCCTATTATACTCGTATGAACCTCTATTAACTATCCTATGTCAAGAATTTTCTTTTTACCTTAAACTTATTTTGACACATAACTACTTTATATCAAGGATTTTCTTTTCACCTTATACTTATTTTATCCTTTGTCAAGGATTTTCTTTTCATCTTATACTTATTCTCTACATCTTCGTAGATATAAAAATTTTCACTTCTACATTAAAGAATGATTTTCATATTATAGAATTTAAAAGTCATTTTACTTTTATAAAAAGAAGAAATTGTTTAATCTGAAAGTAAAAAATAACTTCAATTTTTTTTCACATTTTTTTAATTTTGAGATTGTATAATTTAAAAATCATTTTTATATAAAAAAATAACTTATAAACTTCACGATTCAAAATATTTTCTTCCTTAAATTCATCTATACCGCAATATAAACAAATATAGACAAAAGAAATGAGAACAGTGACAATAAGGAATGACAATAGTAAGGGAGTAGTTTAATCTCTTAACCACCCTACGAGAGTGCACATGCAAACTATGGGGTGAAGAAAGAAATGGAGCCATGTCCATGAGACGCAAATAATCTGAATCAGGTCAAATTGATAACTTTATTTATATCTATATAACAGACTCATCCCGAATAAATATATATGAAAATATCGTAATGAAAAAGATAAATATAAAATTTAAAATAATTAAAGGAGTTTTTAATGCTTATATAGAATAATACAAAGTCGAATGTATACTAAATTGAATATGTTTTAACTATTTCAAATTCTAAAACATTTTCTCATTTTTTTCCTTACCTGTTATTTGTATAATCAAATCAACACGTAATGTAACCGGCAAAATATAGCAACATATTAATATCCATATAAATAATAAAAGAAAAATAATAGAGATTGTTGCCATATCTTTCCCATTTTTCCATCAAAGCCTCACATTTCTTCGCCGTCTTACTTGAAATAATAAAATTGGATGTGATTGATAAAATATTTTTTTTATAATTTTATTATTATAATTATTATTTATGTTTTTATTATTTTTATTATTATAATAATTATTTATAGTTTTACTATTATATTTAGTTTTTAAATTAATATTATTAGCATTTTATTTTATAACTATCTTAGTTTTATTATTATTTTATAAATTTATTGTTAATTTTTTTACTTTTATTAATATTTTATTATTATTATTATTATTATCATTATTTTATAATTTTATTAAATTTATTATTGTTTTAATAATAATAATAATAATAACAGTTTTTAATAATAATTATTTTTATTATTATGTTATATTATATAATTATTATATTTATTTAATTATAATATAAATACAAATATCAACAAATTAATATAAAAATTAGTTATATCAAAATGTAATAAAAATTTTTAACTTTTCTCGCAAATCTTCGTACCCATGCGAAGAAAGAATAACATAGATGTTTTACTTCATTTTACATTTTTATTAATATCAGTCAAATATATTTTAAAAAAGACTCTAACATTAGGATGAGAGGAAGCACTCAAGCGACAATGGTTCGATTTGTGAAACTATAAAAGAAAATTTTCCATGCAAAGTTAAATAACGAGTGAATATATATATATATATATAATGTGAATGTCGTTGTAAAATAGTGCTGAAAAATTAATAAATTAAAATTTCGAAAGCGTGATAAAGTATTACTGTCCTTAAGGACTTATTTGCGATAAATACACAAGTCCTTCAGGAACTTCTCAGTTAAAAACTGAAGATTTCAGAACTAGCAAAAAAACTCTTTAGAGCAAAAATACCCAAGATATTTAGAGAAGAAATAGAGGAAGAGAAAAGAGAATATGTGAAGAAGAGAAGAAGAGGAACTCTTGGTGTTGTGTGTTTTTGGAATGGGGGAGGTCCCCTATTTATAGAGGATGGGAAGTGAGAGGTTTGGGCTGTGAAGGAGTAGTGGAAGAAACGATCTCCACCATCCACGCTCAAGAGCTGCCCCCAACGTCCATAAAGAGGTTCTCAACGTTCAAAATTGTTGCAACGTTCATGAATCCACGTTTGAAGGCTTCTAGAAGACACCCACCAGCCGGAAAGATCTCCGAAAAATCTAGAAGCAGTTTCGGGGCTGTTAGGATTCAAATAATTCGTATCCCCTTTTAATGTTTTGCAATACCCTGTTCTGCTTCTATTTCACAACAAATGTTGCATACAAGAGAGTTTCACAGACTTCTTAGTGCTTGTAGAAATAACTAGCGCGCTAAACCATTAAAAGAGTGTTTTATTTATAAATCCTTCACATTCATGAAGTTATCCTTATGGGAGACCATCCAACCACCTTAATAACCAAATAAAGAGGTCACAGACCTAGAGATTTCATTAAGAGCTTCTAGGAGTTTGGGTTTGTTGAAGTCTGCTTGGATTTTCAATCAGTCTTTTGGACTCAAGTTCAACCTTAAAGATATCACTCTAGAGAATATGGAGTATCAAGGACAAAAGACCTTCACTTGTAAAATTTGTATAATGTAGTCTAAAACATTATTTTATTATTTTGAGCCAAGTAGAATAAGATTTTAGGTCATATGTAGACTAGGGTTTGTAAGACGTTTACATGGAAGCTTGGGTGCCAAACTAGTGTAAAGAACCTAGCTTACGTTGCAAACCTAGCTTTTGTAGCTTAAGCACCAAGTTAGGGTTAGAAGAAGCTTGTGACATGAGCTAGGATTAGGGTTTTGAAGCTTCTCCAACAAGCTTTGGGAAATAGGAGTGTTATGCTTATTTTCCAACCTTGAATTAGAATGAAATGCTGTCAAATTGACTCTTCACCTCTCTAGAGTCGTCTTCTTCATAGAGTTTCTTCCCGACTCTTCCTAATATTGACCTAACCTCACTCCAGGTATGGTTATACTTTACAAGCAAAATCTACTTCATAATTTGTCTACAAAAAGTTCTACTTGATGCGTAACACATAACATAGAACTTTTAACCCCTTAAAGTTATAATAGATAAAGTTGAATCCAAACTACTATCATGGAGAAAATATAGATTCTTCAACCCTGCACCTATCAACACACAACAAGGATGAATAACATGGCATTTGTCTTGCTGAGACGAAATCTATGTTCTATTCTAGTGCTTCTATGGACATTGATATCACCTCTAACCAATGCATCTATGGACATTGATATCACTTCTATGAAAAAATAAGAAGACATATATTTTGTTTTGATTCACTAATATGACTCGCTATTTTTCATTCAATATAGTAGACTCTCTAGCTCTCTTTATCTTTGTGTCTATGTTCACATTAGGACATACCCGATGACAAAAATCTAACTAATGAAAATAGTTCATTTTCACCATATATTATAAGTCATTAATATTATTTTTACGTACTTTTAAATAGTTTGTTTTAATTAATTATTCTACATTTCCTTACAAACAACAAAAAAGACAACAAAATTTAAAGCAAAAAACAACTATATACACACAATTTTTATAGGTTGTTCATTCCTATTAGAATTATTCATATATAGAATTAGGTGGAGAACATATATACAAGAAGTTACCTTCTAATGTGCCAACTATCATACAATTGAATATGATTAGCTAACATCATACTTTATTTCAAAACTGTTATTGTCTAACATCAGTTTTTCCTAAACACCATTTTCTCTTTTTAACTTTCCATATAAGACAAAGTAAACCATACACAAAGAAATAAATAAGACAATAGATCTTTATCCCTCTCACATACAAAACAAAATGCATATTCATTATTTATTCAAAGCACAATAATTATTTGAAACTAATTACGCTCACCTTTTAAGGTAATGCTAATGCAAGTTTCAACTCCACCTCAAATGTCTTTATTCAACCCCAACACCAAGGCTTTGTTTGGATTGGGAAGTGAATTTGAGGGAGTAAAATTAAGTTGATTTGAGATGAAAGTGTGTAAAAAGTTAAGTTGTTTGGATTAAGGAAAAGATGATAAGATTCGAGTGGAAAATTTATAAAAGTTTGTGAATAATGTGATGTATATGATTGATAAAATACTTTTTTAATAGATGAAGTTATAGTAAAAATTAATTTAAAATTAAATATAATTAATTTGTTGAGTATGATTAATAAATTATTATTATTTTAATAGTTGAAATTATAAGATTATTAATTATTTTAAAATAAAAATTAAATTATTATTATTAATAATAATATTATTATCTTATAAATTTATTTTAATTATTATTATAATTATAATTTTATTATTTTTATTATTATATTTATTATGATTTTATTATTATTTTTAGTTTTAAATATTAATATCATTAATATTTTATTTTTATTATTATTTTATAAATTTATTATTAATATTTTTATCTTTATTAACATTTTATTGTTATTAATTTATACTTTTAATAAATTTATTATTATTTTATTAATAATAATAATAATAATAATTATTAATATTATAATATATTATATAATTAAGTATATTTATATTATTATAATATAAATATAAATATTAATAAACTAAATGTATAAGAATTATTATAAAGCTTCATCTTTCCTCCAAATCTTTGTTGACTTGCGAAGAAATACTATTTACGAGTTTTGTTATTGATTTTCGGTTTTAAATAATATTTTATGTCTTGGAATTTTAACTTTATCCTTAAATCATTGATGTATTATATCATAAAACTTAACTTTTAGTTAAGGGTTTCAACTCCACCATAACCTTACCTCCACCCAAGACAACACTTGTTATGTCTCTTCACAAACACCTTCTCCTCAATTACCTTTTACTTCAACATTCGGGACCTCATTTTGAAATAAGAAAACAAGTTTCTCAATAGATAATAATCACCGATGTATACACAGAGTGTTTCAATTCCTTACCAAGTAACTTTAAACATGACCAATTATGCTGAGATTGACAAAAATGGGGACTAAAGCACTAAAGCTCACAATGTCACGCAAACAATAATACTCCAACACCAAAAAAGCTCAACAAATATATCACTTCTTCTTCCTCTCGGGTTGGAATGTCAGAAAAAAAGAGAAAAACTTTACTTATGAAAATGTCTTTATAAATTTATTTTACACATGTAAATTCATTGAAGTGTAGATCAAGTCGATGCTATATCCTAATTAATCAAAACGTCGGTTAAGTCGAGACTCAGTCTAATAAAATAATATTTTTCTTATTTTGACTTAACCCATATAGCCATAAACCTACTTCTTTAATTTTCTTTTTAATATTTTCATATGTTTTGATTAAATTCACACTAATGTATAAATAATTAATGTAGTATTTTATATCTCAAAATTGGACGCAAATAATTTTTTTCTTTTTCTTTAATATTTTTTAGTATTTATTTAGCGTTCGTAAAGTGAAGGTTAACAATTTAAAATATTTTTGTATCACCTTGGAGTCGACTTCATTGACTCAAATAATATTTTAGTCCACATTATTCTTTTTTTCGCTAATCTGTAATATTCTTATAATAAGTTCATCTTGACTAAAGGATAATTCTTTATTATTTATGAGTAGTGATGTTGTATTGTAACTCATCTCAATTAAAAATATAATGATAATAATAAAATTGTTTAAGATCAAATAAGGATTATGTAAGAAAAAAATTATTAAAATAATATAAATAAATTTATTGTTACACATTCACAAATTAACTTCAGATTATTATTTGTATGATACTCTCCATTGTTGTAATACTTTAAATCTATATATACGAAAGAAAACATCTCATGTATAAGATAATAAAGACATCTTCACTAAAAAAAACAAGAAACATTTCAATCTTAGAAGGATATATTAGACTCTTATAAAAAACAACTTTAATCAATTTAAGTCAGATTTAGTTATTCAGTTTACAATGCTACTATACTTTACTAACAAATTTTAAAATATATGATTGTTTATTTTTAATTATTTTTTTATTGGTTTAAGTTCTTTATTATTTAGGTTTAGTAAAACACTATTTCAAAAGTTAAAAGTCAACTAGTTTATTCAATTTAGGTTAAATTTAGTCATTAGGTTTGTGATATCATCTATGCTAACAAAATGTTATAATATGTAATTAAATCAACCTTTTACATGTTAATCTATAAATGATTGAAATGTTGTGAATCACTCTAAATTAATTAGAGTGAGTTTGAATTTTTTTAAACATTGTAGAAAAAGAATATTTTTAATTAGTTGAAATTAATGTATGTATAAACAAATTTATAACATTGATTTTACATTAATTTATAAAAAAATCTTTAACTCATGTATAAATTAATTTTATTTAAAAAAATACTTATGAAAAGACCTCTTCCATCACTGCCTAAACACTCATGACTCTTTGTTTCCTAATACATCACGGTTTTTTTTTTTTTTTCTCTCTTAAGAACAAAATCTAAATTTACAACATTATCTGTGACAATTTGACCATGTGATGCTGTTAACCAATGCCGTTGTGTTATAGTTTTTAATAGTTTTTGGTTACTGGTTGGATATATGAATTATTGAATTTATAAAGAATGAATAATGTAGAATGCAAGAGGTTGGAAATTGGCTTGAAACTCACTCCACCGCCACTATAAAGTTAAAACCTTTTTACCTGTGCATACTCCACACTTGTTACAAAATTTCTGAGCAACAAATGTCTTAACTGTTGTCGACAAAATATGGGTTAAAATTGAATAGAATGATAATTGTGCCTTTTCCTATTTTCTGCACACGGATTCGCAAGTTGCAACCCACTTAATTTTCACGGCTTAAACTGTTACATAGTACACAAAAAATAAATGTGCAAATAAGTGTATACCAACTGGACAATGGCCCAACTCTGGTTTTCAATTTGTCTTCTTTTCAACTTTGTTAGTTAAATTTTCCAATCATTACTCCAAAATATAAATAAAGGATCCACTCTTTCAAAATGCAAAATACACTTTGTCGTTTCGAAACAGCGACATGTGAGCCAAAAATTCGGGAATCAGTTTTTAATGTAACTTTTCTATATAAATCTGCCATGTCTACATCCCACGTTCTTTTCACACACTCTTTCCAACATGTTTTCTCATTCTAGTTAAAATTGTGATAAATCTCCCTGTCAGATTAAAAATTTTGAGACCAACATATCAAGAATCTAGTTTTTCTTAAACATATAAAACAAGATGATATCTTTTCAGAAAATTAATATCATTCTTACGTAAATTCATAATCTTTCTACTTTGTTATTAAACAACAAAGTAAAAACTGCTGAACATGAAGCACATAAGACTATTGTAAACAGTAAAAGCTTGTGTGTGAATATTTAACATAAAGTGAAGGTTAAGTAGAGGAATGTATAGTAGTTAGAGACAGTGGTGTACTATTTACTGCATGTTTTTACAGTTGCACTTAGAGGGGGTGTAGAATTATTATTTTTGTTACAAAAAGAAGTGACAGAATATGAGGATGAAGTTTGAGATAATTATTGAAGTGTTAAAAGACAGATGATGGATCACAAAGGTGTTAGTGAATGATGTGATATGGTGTTGTAGGGTGTGAGAAGAGACAGACAGACAAGAGAGTCTAAGGACAGTGGCAGAAGCATAGTAACATTATATTGCATAGCCACCTCCATTAGTTCATTTTCTTTTCAGGGTTTTCTCTTCCCAACCTTTGCTTAATTTATTACCTCTCTCTTTCTTTCTACAGTGTTCTCTGTGTCCTTTTCCTCCTTCTCTCTTTCTCTCTCACACACACACATTGCACAGAGACATGCAGCAGTGATGACAATCCTGCAAGTTCTAGTTTTGCATAATCGTAGACAAACCCTTCTTTCGTTTCCCTCTTCAATTATCACTGCCTCATTGCCACATAAATGCAACCCTTTTCTTTTTCTTTTTTCTTCTCTCTTTCAATTCCTCCTTCACCTTGTGTACCTTCCTGCTCAGGGTTGAGTCATGATCTTTCACTTCTGCTCTTGCTGGGTCAACGTCACCTCACTCACCTACGCTACTATTTCTTTCTTTTTTTCACTTGTTAAATGTGTCTGCATGTTATCAAGATCTCAGTACATAAAATTAAAGTTATATGCCTTTCTAATTATGATACTTTGATCCATTTATATGAGTTCAACTCCTCCATTCAGCTATACGTAACATGATTAGTCTTTATTATTCCCAATAGATTAAGAAAAACTTGTGACTGAATTTTATTTATGATAGGCAATTTATATACTGTTATTATGGTATTACTTAATAAGTACACTCCAGTTATTTGTTATTTCATCAAAACTCAATTCTCAGTTGCTTTAAAACTTTTAGAGGCCCTCAGAAAACGGAATGGAAAGATGTATTTTTGTTAGTATAGTTTACAATTTTGAGATCAACAAATTTTAAATTTTAAATTTAATTTTTCAGTTTTTCAAAATTAAGTTATTTTAGTTTAACATTACTTAGCAGATAATTATTAACAGAAAATGTATCTTGATGTAGATAAGCAATTAACATTTACTAAAAAAATTGATTTTAGAAACCAATCTATTAATCTTTAAAATGATAAAATTAGTCACTAACTTAATTAGAGATTAATTTAAAATTTAATAATATAAGTGACTAGAATATTGGTAACAAATATTATGTACTAATTATCTTGACTTAATTGGTCACTAAATTTAATTATTAATTTTATTTTATAGTTATTTAACAAGCAAAATTTAATTTAGTGATTATTTTAATTATAACTAACAACCATTTTTTTTAGTATCTAAAATTTGTGAATAAATAGTTTTTTTTTCTTGTAGTGATTATTTTAATTATTATTCATACATATGATAAATTTTCTATCAGTAATTAAATAATAATTAAAATTGCTTAATTTTGAAAACAATAAAAGTACAATTAAATTTTATAGTGACCAAAATTACAAATTCCATAAAAATATAATAAAAAAATTGAATTTAAATCTATCAAGTAAGATGTTATTATTGTAGTATCTATATTTCCAACATTTTAAAAGTAAAAGGTCAGTTGAATGGATTGATAATCCATTTTGAATATTTTCTTTTCAATTCTTAATAAATGGATAATACCGAAAATTCATTATTAGGACGGGTGCTAAATATTATGTTTAGTTATACAGAAAACATGCATTAAATATAAAAAAAATTATTTATTTTTAAATTTATAAATTAATTACATATTTTATGAAATATAAAATATTCTACTAAATTTTTATTCTGCTAAATTTTTATTCTAAAAAGTATTTTTTACATTAAAAATTATTTTTAAAAATAAATTAATTTTAAAATTAAACTAATATATATATATATATATATATATATATATATATATATATATATATATAAAATATA
>Ga0099825_1008047_pt1 | contig 12642 bp, 6 predicted proteins | sample SiratroredBW_FD_76838 | JGI IMG/M metagenome (GOLD analysis project Ga0099825, IMG submission 76838) | Root nodule microbial communities of legume samples collected from California, USA - Siratro red BW | ecosystem: Host-associated > Plants > Roots > Nodule | place: USA: California | collected...
AACAATATATATATATATATATATATATATATATATATATATATATATATATATATATATATATATATATATATATATATATATATATATATAAAAGAAAATAATGAAAAAACACTCTCATGTAAAGTAAATTTTAATTATTTATATTTTACATATAATTAAGTTGTACATATTTAAACCAAATTTAAATTTATATAATGAAATTTTCTTATCATGACATAATTATAATATAATATATATTTAATTTTCTTATTTTATATAATAAATAAAATTATAAATAATAAAAAATAAAAAATGTATAAAAAGTTATAAAACGGCCTTATAAAAAATACAGACATGTTTCTATGTGTTTTGGCTAGTTATAAATAAAAAAATGAAAGTAAAAATAAATAACTATTTTAATCATTTCATATTTTTAAAATTCCTTAATAACTAGGTAGATTGGTTACCTGCAACCTACTGTTTCGGTAATAAAGCAGTTTTACCTTTACCGTCAGGTTGATAAGAATAAAAAATAACCAAAACGTGTAAAGGGCAATTTTGTAATCTAACCTTACAGTTATTACATCACAGGACCTTAAGATGATTTATTGTTTTCTAGAAGGCCAAACTTAAAAGAAGTATCACTTTTAATATATAAATATTTTTATATTGTGAATTCATTAGGTATTATTTTAATACAGTTAATATATAATTAATAAAGTAGTTTTTCAGACAGTTTAATTCATATTTTCATTTTTTATGCCATGACTTTATTACAAGTATTAATTTAATGTATAAATTTTATATAGGGAATTAATTACTGTAATTTATTAGATGTGTTATTTTAATATGATTATTGTAACATTAAATGCTGTACTAATTTTTAGTACATTATTAAATAAATATTTCATTTTTATGCAAAAAGTAAATTAAAATATTTAAGAAACGTGATAAATGTTTCCTTTGTGTCTTTTTTTTCTCACTCTCTACATTAAATAGTGAATGGTGTATTAGGAAAAATATGTATTGCCTAATTGGTAATTTAAAATATTAGTTAAAAAAAAACAAGTTCTTCTTTTTCTAGAACTAGAGTATTAAGTGGAATGCGAATAATAACATTTTTAATAATAAAAAATAACAAGTCTCTTCTTTTCATTTAGGGAAAATCTTACATATAATTATTTACCTTTTTTAGTGTTATTCGTTAATTAAAATTATATTTCTATGTTGACTTTTTTCACAAATTGTCGAAAAAATTAATTTTAATTAAAATAAACCTGAAAAAAAACTATAAAATAAAAATGATGTCCAGATTTTATCTTTCATTTAAGAGAATAAACTAAGATTCATTGAACTTGCCATAGACGGCTAGCTTCAATATTCTAAAAAACATTGACTTTAATTTATTAAATACATTTAATCATTTTTAAAAATACTTCTTATATAATAAATATTTAAAAAAATATATTTTTAAAAAGACTTTGTATATGCCAGTTGAAAAAGAAATTATTTAATAGTTTATGAATTTCACTCTTGTGTCAAATGTTTCATACTTACGTTGGAGAAAATAGTCAATATACTTGTAATTAATTATTTTAAAAGTCAAATAAAAATTTAATTTTATTAATTGATATTTTAAATATTTATAATAAATGTGTATTTTCTCTATAGTCAAATATAATTTAAATTAACTCGTCTATGTCAATTAAAAAATGATTAATATAATTTAATTTTATTTAAAATATGTATTTTTCCTTGAGAGTGATTCATTGGAATTTGATATTAAAAAAGGCAAAGCTCATTGAAAACATTATTTGAATTACACTGCAAGATGGTTGTGGGATAATATTTAAAGTTATACTTGACTTTTAATCTTTTTATTACTTATAATTAGGCCGTATAATCATTAAGTTATTTTAGTTTCATTTCTTTAATGTGAGAAGATACATAAAGTAAAAAGATAAAGTATATATAATATTAATTTTATACGTATGTAGAAAATAGCAAATAATTAAAGAATAAAAATAATATAATTAGAATAACACTTAAACCGTGGAAAGTTTTAAATAAAAAATTAGTTATTCAAGTATTATTTTAATATAATTATTTCCTATTTAGAATATATATTTTTTATTTTTTTAGATTTTTGATTCATTGTTCATCATATTGACGATCAGAGTCCACTTTTGAATTTTTGGTAGTGATTAGAGTAAGACTGTCTGATCACAAGTTTGTCTAAAGTAAATTCATTTTTACTCATTTCTCTTTTAAAATCTGAATGAGTTTTCTGTTTACCTAGGTAGATTTTGTTTGCATGTGGTGTTTTTATTTTCAATATTAGTCTATGTTAGTTCATGATTTTGGTGATGTGGTTAGATCGTTGATTATGTCTTTGTGGTGTAGGTTAGGTTATCCATATGATTTTTAGGGATTTTTGAACTATATGTGAACTCAAGTAAGGAAGCTAGATTTTGTGTTTTATACAAGTTAGTTTTAATTCTACATAAAAACTTAGGTGGTTAGAAAACCTGGATGTAAGGGTGATGTGGTTACCAATTCCAAACTTTTTTATAGGACTTGACTGTGAAATTGTACATCTATGTCTGAGACTTTAAATTATTTGATTGATAAATGATTTTGAAATTTATAGAGACAAATCTATGTTATTATGATGTTAAAGAAGTTCTTTGATGATAGTTTGATAGACGTTGAAGTAGATAAATGGTCAAGTCTTGTGAAAATGTATGTTTTCAAAAATATTAGAAAAATTGAGTTTTCATGTGCAGATGTTATCCACAGTTTTTCGACTCTGGTTGCATTTTGGGATAAATGTTCTTAGGTTGGACTACTGCATTTATTCTCTTTTACTTTTACATGAATTTAGTCATTGATTTCTTAAGTTTTATACTTTTATGTATGTATATATTGATAAAAGCTATTGTTTTGAGTTTTTGTGTGATGAATTGTGTGAAATTCAAGTGAAAGTTTATGAGTATATATATGTTGGATTAATTCTTAAGTTTATGAAAATGAAATGGATGACGTATGATAAATTATGAATGGTGTGAAATGATGATCGAGACATAGTATCTTCAAGAAAGGAGATACCATGTTGAGATTACTTAATATGCATTGTTTGTGAATTTGATCAATAAAGATATCATGACTCTATTGGTACATTGAAATCATATAGATAAAGATTATCAGGTAGTGAGAGTCGTAGAAGGTTCATATAACTGTGCCACAGTGTGAAAAGAATTGACCGGACCATTGTGATAGTCAAGCTGCTTTACACATATCTCAGAATCCAGTTTTTCATGATCGAACCAAGCACATTGAAGTAGATTGTCATTTTGGTCGTGATGCCTTTGTTCTTGGGGATATTCGTCCCAGTTTTGTTCCCACCAATGAGCAACTTGCAGATATTTTTATCAAGAAATTGAGAAAATAATAATATTAATTTTTACTCCGCAAGTTAGGCATTCAAGATCTTCACATTCCAACTTGAGGGAGTATTGTGATTATTGTATATCTTTATTATATATTTATTTTTATTTAATAATATGAAATATGATTGGTTATATTGAATAGATATTGATTGTATTAGCAGATTTTGAACGGATGTATAGAAAAAAATTTAGAAAAACATTATTATATATATTTTAATCTTCCAATAAATAAAGGAGCGAGGTATTTCGTCATATAGAAAAAAAAAAAACAATTACTTAAACGATATTTGAGTGGGAAGAGGATTGAGAACAACGTCTAAATTATTTAAAAAATATCAGTTAATTGAGAAACTATGTTTAAATAATTTTGTGTGTGGTTAAAAACATGTTCTGTTTATTTATTATTATAATATTGATGGTTATATGTTTGGTTATCTATATATAAAGATAAATAATTTAATATTTTGAGATAGAAACATGTATGAGATTTTTAATATGAAATGAGAAACGGGCATGATTTCAAATTTGTTAGTAAGTATGTATATGCGAAAATGGATGACAATTAAATTATTATTCTTCCTAAACATAGTTTGTTATTATTTGTTATAAATGTAATGATCACGTAATGATAAAAAAAAAATGCAAATGTCAATGCAAACGAACTAATAGTAAAGAAAAGAAATGTGTTCCAAGATTTTGAATTTTGAAATTATATTATTCTAATTTTTTTATATACATGATCCTTAGCATGTTAGACTTTTGACATATATATAATTATAATTAAGTTCTCTTTTACTGATCTTTTGATATATATATATATATATATATATATATATATATATATTGTAAGTTTTGTTATTTATAATTATGTTTTGAGACGTCACAACCCACACATACATTACTTAAATAATTAAATAAATTAAAGTTTAAATATAAATTAAATTTAGTTATATTTTTATTTCAAATACTTAAATCAAAGCATGAAAACAAGTTTTTACAATAAATATTTTTAAAACCAACTTACAGGATCGAATTATCACGTAAAATAATTAAAAATTTAATTCTACATATAAAATTTTGGTTAAGAATTTGTACTAAAGTTGGTGTAGATAATGCTATTTTCTATTTGGAAAACGATTTTTTTAATCATTTAAGTTTCATGACATATTTTATCTCTTAATTATTTTTTTATACTTTTAAACTTAAATGAGTTTCAATCCTTTAATAAATTTAATTTTTTTAATTGAGTATTTTATGAAAACTTTTATTTATTTTTTATATTCATTATACTTTTTATATGTTTAAGATTCATGTTGTTTGATTTTACCGTTTATATGTTAACGTGAGTGTTATGATGTCCTATCAACATTACATGTTTTACTAACATGCTTGTGCATCTTGTTAGTTAGATGAAGTAATAAAGAAATATGTTTGTTACTAGATAAAAAAGATAACTTTTTATTTATTTATTTTGACAAATCAAAATGATAGTTTTTTTATGGGCAGAAAATAAAAAATGAAAATCATTTTGGATGAAGGAGAATGAAATAAGTTTCGTTAACACAAGATAAAGAAGAATAATTTACTAGAAAATGCAATGGGATCAGTTGTATGTTAAAGGTGGTCGTGGATGCTCAAGTAGAGACATTGCAACAAGATAACAATGTAGATAGTTTTATTTTAAGAAGGTGAGAAAAAATTAGCAGGAGAAGAGGATGATGAGTTTATTGATGTCTAGTTGAAAAGAAAAACAATGTTCTTGAAGAAATTGATAATGATTTTGTAGAGTGAGGAATCAACATATGACATTATTGATGGTTATGTTAATAAAGAATTGTAGAGTGAGAAATTAACATGTAAAAGCATTGAGAATGCTGAAAACATATTCTCAAGATTTAAAAGAGAAGAATCAAGTAAAGATTTGAATTTAAAGTTCAGATGAATTTTGCATCTTTGGAAAAATTCAAAAAGAATATAGTAGAATATGCACTTCTAAATGGTAAAGTGTAGAAAACAAGAAAATATAGTAAATGAAGGTTGAATTGTGTTGTAATACTTTTTTTTTAAAATATAAGACATGTAAAAACATACATGTAAGTTGAATGCTTTGAAACAAAAGTACATGGTGTAAATGGGTAACCATAAATTGTTAACTACACAAAATTGAAACTAGTAATAAGTTTAAGTTGACTCAGATAATGAATGAGGTCAAATATAAGTATATTGTGCTTGGTATATATAGCTGGAATTGCTAGATAAATTGTCAAGTTATTGCAAATATGTTTCCTCACATAAACCTAACCTAAATGTGATATTCTTATAAAATATTTGAGTGAGACTTTTAATAACATCATTTTAGTAGCTAGGGAAAAACCTAGTATAATAATATTTAAATGTATAAATTCTTACGTTATAAGTATTGTTGTGACTTTAAAATAAAAGTTAATGAAGTATAAGGATGAAATAATGCCTAAACCAATGAAGAATCTAATAAGAGAAATCACATTATCTACATTACATATATTAGAAATTACCTCTTTAATGATGATAAATTCATTATCAACTGAATAAAAAAATATTTATTTTCTCTAATTTTTAAGGACTTAAGACATATACGGATTATAATTTTTTATGTTGGAGGCAACCCATCCACTTCAATTGTTATATCAACTCTAATATACTAGGAATAAGATATGTATTGTTTGTGTTTAATAAGATTTGTTAACTTGTTTGCTTGTATCACATGACATCATCAATTACATCAAGGGTAGACAAATCTATGCTTAGAGTTTTTGTAATAAGTATTTTTAGTGGCATTTAATATAAGATAAAGGTAAACTTCTAAAAGACATGAGATTATGAGATTTAAGATATTATGGTTTATGACTATTAATAACACTAATTTAATTATTAATTTGATGCTTGATTATGACTATTTATATCAAATAATTGATATAATAATTTGGATGATACTGATTATACAAATTAATTTTTTATTAGTTAATTTTCTTAAGAATTAAAGTAATTTAGCAACACATTAATTTCCAATTAAAAAAATAAAACACAAACTATAACATTAACTTCCAATTATCCAATTTAGTCATATATTAATTTTCAATTTAATCCATTTTTTTAGAATAAAAGTAGCTCAACTCAATAAAATCATAATAATTTAATATGGGCTCAATATAAATTACACCCATAATAAAAAAATATAAAAATTCATTTCATTACATCGGACACAATATATAATACCCTATCAAACAAAAGTATAATGCACAACAACAATTTCACACTTATTTCTTCTACATTAATCTTCCATAGTTGTTCTTTAACATTTTTTCTAAATTTCTCACATCATGCTTCATGTACACAATGGTATAATAAATTCTTATTCTCTTTAACCTTACTCTTAATTTACTATCATATTTAGAAAACACAAATATTTCAATATAACCATTGAACACTTTCTCTCATGTGAATTTTATCAATCTTTATCTTATATGAACTAAAAAAACTAAATAATATATTGAATCGACATATCACAGATGTTACCTATACATACAACCCACCTTCAATACTTTTTTTTTCTTAATTTTAATTACAGATTTACACATGCAAATAATTATGATAAAATATATTGTTGGTGTCGAGAAATTATTTATAAAAAAGTTATTATTGTTTTTTCTAACAACGAAAAATAAATGAAATGTCATGATCATCGAAATAGAACTCATTTATTATAATATTATATTGATATGATCTTAATTTATATGAAATCTTCAACAAATATTCTTTATGTCGAAATATGTACATATCGTGTAATCATAAATAAATAGTTTAATAACAACTTAATAACGGATAATATAATTTTACGTTATAAACTCTTATACAATATTAAAAAATAAATTTAAATTTAACTCATTTTTACAAAATTAACTTTTAAGTATGATGAAATTAAACTATAAAAATCTTTTAAAAAATAAAAAAAAATATAATAACCGATTAAAAGTATTAAAATTTTTTATTTAATACCAAGTTAAAAATTCAAATTTACTATGACATAATATTTATTTAAATCATAATTTTATCATAAAAAAATATTTCGTATGTAAAAAAAATTAATATTGTAAACCAGGTTAAACTTTTAACAAAATAATGATGTATGGCAAAGATCTAACAAAACTAAAATGATACATTTTGTAAAAATTAGTATCAAAATAATGTTTTTTTTAACCTATTATTCTGTCAGAAACCAAAACTTCAATAAGGAATTTCACCATAAAAAATTGTATTATTTAATAGTTGTTATACATCCAATATCGGAATGGAACGACTCTAATCAAATTAAAATAATGTCACAGCTTTCAAAATGAATTGTAGAGTGTAGAAAACACTGTTTGGGTTTATACGGGTCCCACCACATACGACGAGTACATGTACATGTATAGATACGTATGGGAAGTGGTGAGGGATTAAGGTGGTACACTCTACGATGCTGCTCTTCTTATCCATCTTTATACAGTACACCTATACGTGTGTGTCAAACTTTGGCTGCCACGTGTAGTTTCCTCAAGTCTGTTATGTCGGCTTCTCTGTTCATGATCTTAACCTAATTTAACAACCTAAATTTTTCTTATAGGTAACTTAATTTAACAACCTAAAACATACAAAGAATAAGAAAATACAATTTTTTAGCAAATGGTGTCTTAGATCTAATTGCTTCTAATTTAACAGTAAGTTTAGCTAACTTAAAAAGTCTCTCAAATAAATTCTTTCACTATATTTATAAATTCATTTAATTAGGTTTGAAGAATCTTTTAAATTTAAATACTTTTAATTATTATTTAGAAATTTTTTATATTTAGATATCTTTAATTGATTTTTATTAAAATATTTTTGTTTTTGACTAAATATTTTACTCTCTGATGTTGTTGTTAATTGAACAATGTGAATATTATTTCATCTTTTTGTTTTTAATTTATCGATTAATTTATTTATTTTCTACTTATTTCTTCAAATTTATTAGTTAAATCGTTCTTAAAGAAAGAAAATATTTATTTACTGAATAAGTTAAAGAAGTAAAACGAATAACGATCCTATTATCCTTTTGCGACAAAAATCAAATTCAGAATATTGCTTAAAAATAATAAAATAATTTTTTTAAGAAAAATTAATTAAAAATATTAAGTTTATAAAATGTTTAAAATTTAATAAGGATTTTTTAAAAATTAGAAGTTTTTTTTATCATTTAAATAGTTGAACATTTGTTAATATTATAATAAAAAACTTAAATAATATAAGACTAAAATAAGTAACAGCTACAAATTTAGAATTACTTTTTAATCTTGTTGGTTTTAGTAATTAAAGAAAGAATGATTTATATATAATTTAAACATAATTTGATACTTGCTCCGTTTTTGTAACTATATTTTTTGTTATCTTCTTGGTTTTAAATAAATATTTCCAAAAATGTATACTATAAAAATTAACAAATAAATGAAAAGAATATGTGCAACATGAATTGGTTAGTATTTTAATATTGTTGAGAGAGTTAACTCTTTGGACTTTGATGATGGTACATGCAGAGGCTTATGTCATTAGAGATGGTGTTGGCTTTGGATTTTTCTTTTAACTTAGTTATCGATCAATGTAGCTGTGCCTCAGAAAATTTAACATTATTTACATACAGACGCATGATTCTTCTTTTGCATAACCTAGGTACAAATATTTCATTGCTAATTGATTACAACAAGTGCTATAAAAATATTACTAATTTTGTACTAGGTAAACAATTTTCAAAGAAAAAAAAAATACTATGTAAAACACTCATTCATTCCGCTTCTGTTAATTAACAAGTTTTTTTTTATTATATAGATATGTTAAGTGTCAATAAAAATTAAAAAAGAAGAATATAAAAAAAAGTTCAAGTAATACAGAATTTTAAACAGTAGCTAAGTTAATTACTTACGTTATGGTTATTTTTAAATAATTAAAAAGCCTGAATGCAATTTTGGTCACTTTATTTTACTCCAACCATGATTTTATCTCCTATTTTAAAATAAAAATATTTGATCTTCCTATTCTAAAAATCCTTAATTTTTTACTAAATTTCATGGTAGCATGTTTTTATTTATTTTATTTTGATTTAATTGAATACTGGATTTAACATATTTACGTAAAATATCATAAAAAATATTTAATTAGTTATCATGTAAAAAAAACTAACTATAAACAAACTCGAAGTCATGAATTTTCGAAATAGAAGAATTAAATATCTATATTCTTTTATAACAGTAAGATAGTTAAAAAAAAAAAAAACAAAAGTCTGATATATTTTAATATACTTAATTTGTCAATGACCTGTTACTCGTCAAATATATTTTAATATTATATACAAAAATGAGTTAGGTCTAATTGAATTTATAAAAATTTATTGAACATAATTTCACTTCTATTTTCTTGTGTTTCTTTCTTGTAACCAAAAGGAGCATAAGAAGAAAAAAAAATGAGGAGTCACAAGCACATGCAATTCCTGAATACTGGGAACTATTTGTGAAAGTCTCCACAAAACTTGGTCAAAACACAGTATGAGATGCAAGCGCACTCATCATAACTCAATGTTTGCATCATAAATAATTTTGAAGTCAAATTGCCTATTAATATTCAGACTATAATATTAGGTCAAATTGATGTCTAGAATTATTAAAATAGAAAACGATTATTATTTATATATTATTCATTAATTTACTTTTTAAAATAACTATTAAGGGTCAACTTGACCTTTCAAATAAAGAAATATATAATTTTTAAAAATAAATTGGGTTTTCATTATAAATATTTAATTAAACTCTAGGAAAACACATGCAATCCGTATGCTGGTGTGTATCAACTATTTTGACTGTAATGAAAAAACGTAATTACAAAATTAATTATTATAACGATTAAATTCAAAAATATTATTAAATTTATGGTAACTTTTATAGTATAATAACTAATATTTATGGTAAGTAATTTTATATGTGTCATTTAAATCGATCAAATTTATCATATTTATGAGAATAAAACCATTACAAGAATAACAGTTACAAAACACAATCTCTATTAATCACATTATAAGCATAGAAACGATAAAATAACGTGTATACCAAAACATAGTATTTTTATGTATAGCTACAAATATAAAAGAAGAAAGCTCAATTAAATATTTATAATTAGGGTTCTGTTTTTTTATCATTACAATTTCAAAAACTAAACTGATTAATAATTTATAAATATAACACCACTTTCTGTTTTGTTTATTTCAACGATTAATTTAAGTGTTATCATGATTTGAAGAACTAAATTGCTTGATAATATACATTTTATTTAACTTACGTTAAGGAGTTTACAATAACTCAATTAGCCTCTCTTACAGCATAAAACGATTTTTCTTTTTTTACTTAAATATCAAAATGAAAAGATCTTATACTCTAATAACATAACATGTTAAGTTGACTTTACCTAATTAACAGTGATTAATGGTAATGTAAGAATCCATAATTCAAAGAAACAGGTATACCACAGTTTGACCTTATCTGTTCGGACACGTGGTGTACACAATTTTCTTTCTAAGTTTATCACGTTATATATTTATATATTAAAAAAAATGCAACATGATCATGATCAAGTGGCCAAGTGGTTCTAACAAAGAGACAGTGTAATGCAATGTTAACAGTGTTGACTTTGTCTCGTGTTGCTGACCTATGTGTGACTGAGATTTAACGGCTGTGATTTCTTCATCAAACCCATACTCATGTGGGTCCCTTGGGGCCCATGGGGGCCCACTTAGTAGGTGTCTCCCAGATAAGGGCAAGAAATGGGTGGTCCATGGGCCTGGTTGGAACTTGAGAATCCAACAAGATGTGGCCCATGCCCACTTGACTATGTATTTTATTAGAAAGAGTGTTGTGCGATGACGTTGGGGTAGGATAACCAAACTGGGAAAAAGATAACGTTCATTTATTCATGTTTTGTTGTTGAAGAGAACTATATTTAACTCGCAATTATTAATTGGTTATAAATTATTCACTACAGTCCAAACAGTGAAGTTACATGTGAAGGAAGCTAACCAAACCATGACAAGTAGTTTCATCTTTGTGATAAATTAGGTTTTGTTGTTAATGTTTTTTAGGGAGTGCCTTAGACAAGAGGCTATTGATGTGATTTTAAACTTTAGGGAAAGGGTAAAACTAGGTAAAAGAAGCTTAGTTTCTTTTGCTAATAAGATAGGTTAGGGTAAGATTTTCCAGAAAAAAAAAATAATTTTGGGTTTTACATTTTACCAAATTTGTAATTTCTCTCTACTTTTTTTCTTAATACTAATTGTCTGTAGGTTTGATCTTTCGATTTTTTTGGCACAATTTTTATTCTTTAATTTCAAAATTTTAAATTTTAAAATCACTTACCATTTTCAATCCTATGACTGTCTTGTTCTTCGATCATATAAAAAAACGAAAGTATCATACATATCTTTCGTTATAAACTATGAATAATTTGACCACATTTTGGATACGATTGAGAAAAAAAAATTCCAATTTTTGTAAAGTATACAAATGAAAATTATAGTGAAGTCAATACCTCTTAAAGAGAGAAAAATAAAATAAAATAAATGTCTAAACAGATTCTAATTACGAAAAAATATTTCACCATTTTATTACATGCAAATGAAAGGAGTAAGGCAAAAAAAAGTAGAAAGTGAGTTCATGCTTTCAGATGCTGGAATATTTAAGTTCGTCACTTTTGTGCAATTTTTTTTTTTAATTTATGGTATCTTTGGCTGGCTTCTCGAACAATTATGGTTAATCATTATTGAACTATAAAAACAAAAGCTTTAAATATATTATATAGGGTTCATTATGAACAGAAAGGAAGCAATAATTTCCCTAACCCAGAGAAATTTATAAGCATCCAATATTCCAATATTGCTGCATGTTTATAATACTGACAATTTTTATGTCACAAGTAATCATATACTTTCATTGAACAAAAATTCATCAATATAAATTATTATTATTATTATTATTATACATATATATATATATATATATATATATATATATATATATATATATATATATATATATATATATATATATATAAAAAAAAAAAATAAAATAAAGAAAAAATTATTTATATAAAAATAACATACACAAAATATGGAAATATTATA
>Ga0099825_1008050_pt1 | contig 12639 bp, 9 predicted proteins | sample SiratroredBW_FD_76838 | JGI IMG/M metagenome (GOLD analysis project Ga0099825, IMG submission 76838) | Root nodule microbial communities of legume samples collected from California, USA - Siratro red BW | ecosystem: Host-associated > Plants > Roots > Nodule | place: USA: California | collected...
AAAAAAAAAAAAAAAAAAAAAATATAAAATATATATATATATATATATATATATATATATATATATATATATATATATATATATATATATATAAATGTTCTCTAGGCAGATTAAGAAATGATAGATCATATACAAACATCCTCTTAATTTTATTTCTGTCCCCCAACTAGCCGTTTTATCATACCATGAGAATTGAATAAAACAAATATAACTAAAAAATATTCGGAGAGAGAATTTATCTTATTCTAATTATATGTTTTAAGCATAAACTAAAACTTATCAATAGAATAAAAATAGCAAAAACATTAGAGAAATTTTGTGTCGTTTTAAGGTTAAGATGTTAATTATAAGCAACTTAATATCATTTATAATTCAAAGAAAAACATAAAGAAATTTAACATCAATTATTAAAATCATATAAAAAATTAAGAAACTGATTTTGATATGTTAAGCATTTGGGAAAAATCATATTTTTATGACTGGAGGATGAGGGCATGAGACATACACTTTCTTTTAGAGGAGAGTTATGTTATGATAGATGGGAGTAATGTAAAGATACAATTTTTTTGGTGAAATCTTTTGTATATGAATAGGGTTACTCTTTTAATTCATATTATATGAAATTCTCATTGTTGATGGAAAAAAGAAGCTATCTTTAACCTAAATAAATTTGTAAATTTTTTTATATATATTGTTTTTCTTGGTATTTTTGGTCCAAGTCAATTTCTTGACCAGTATGTTATTGTTGACTAGTTGTATGAGAAGTTAGTAATGTTACCCCTGAAGATAAACGTAAATATTGAAATCAAGGTTGAAATGTGTGTTATCGGATAACGAAAGGGAGAAAAAAACATGAAAGAAAAATAAAGAACATGAAAGAACAGTATTTTCTTGTAAAATAAGGAGAGAATAATGCAATGCTTTTGTTGAAAGCAGGAGGTTGGGGTACTTTTTGAAGCAAACTAGCATCAATTTTTGAAGAATGGAATGATTGCAGGACTTTGAGCTTTAGAGGGAGCAAAAGAAAAGAAATTCATAGGCAGGTGAGTTCGGTGTAGCAATGATTTCCCATTTTCCTTTCTCAAGGATTAAACAAACCTCATCGTGTACACGACAATGGGAACAATATCAAATGCATCTTCATCATCCACTCTATGCAAAGTGTGTTCCTATTTAATGGTCAAAATGAAGAGGACACTGCTTCGACCGTTGGAGAAAAAACAGCTTTCTCTTTCGGTTATTTTGACTTCAGACTTGAAAAAAGTGCAAGTTGGAAAACAGAGAAGGCATGCACATTTTCAAATTCAAAGAGGGTGGGTCCCATTTTGGACCATTTGTGAACCTTTTGTCCCCAACACATACCTTCATTACCTTCCACTATACCAAATGCTTCATTTCCTTTCTCCCACTTTACTTCCATTCATTTTGTTAGCATGTAAGTAAGAGAGCAATTGCATAAATTTATGGTTTTTTTTAAGTGTTGTCACATATGTTCCATTTATATTCATACCCAAATGAATCATAATGGTGACAAACCATTTTCTTTTCCTCTTTTTCCCTCTCTTGTGACTGCTTTTAAAACCCATCAAACCTTTATTTTAAACAAAGGATCTAAATCCTTTGGTGGAGACAGACATATGTCATATCTATAATTTATTTATAGCATTAACAATGACAATAACTTTAATTTTACTTTTCTAAATTAAATATAGTGTAGTATAATATTAACTTTATATTCTAAGTACGTGGTTAGAGATTCAATCTCAAATTTATACTATAATTAATAAATATCTGTCAGGATATATCTGCCACTGCCTTGATTGAAATATTAGTTTTTGACTTTCAACCGACACATATTTGATTCAATCCAAAACACTGTTTTAACATTAGTCAACAAAATAATAACTACCCTCAATGCATGATACCAATTTCCATGTAGCTTGTCTTAAATGACATGGAATGTGTGATGCAGTAATGACTTGTATCCTCTCATTATTGTAGTGCAAGTTAGATTGAATTTTTATGGTTAAAAAACATGGATTGTGTCTGTCCTTCCACTGGTTTATGATAATGGGGAGCATCTCATGTTACAGTGAACATAATGAAATGTTAACAACAATTAACGTTCGTTATCTTGATGTTTAAGAAAATCTTTATATGGGTCCAGATTCCATTATTCTTTAAGTAAAAGCCATTAGGGAGTTTTTTAATAATATACTTTAACCATCATCAACTAATATAATCTTTGGCATTTTTATATAGTATCTACAAATTTCTAGAGGCATAATGTGGAGTATTTTAAGTCATCCAACTCATAATTTTTTAAGCACACTTTACTATTATATTTCCTTGCAGATATGTTGATAATGGGAACATGAATTTGACTTTAGGAAATCACTGTGACTTAGTGGTCCCTTCAAAAAGCATAAAATCTAGCTGCAACTACAATTAGAGATGCCCCTCTTACAAAGTGCAGAAATTTAGCTTTGGCAATATCCCTATTGCAGAAATTTAGCTTAGGGGAATGATAAATCGGAATTCTCAAGTGCTCAAATTCTGGCACATAAAAGGGGAAAATTTTGTGGCTGTTCACGAAAGTGTACAAAGTCATATCTTTAATGTACTAGTGTGCTAAGCACCCTTTTGCTGAAGGGGGAAAATTATATTTTGACTAATAACATGAGGGTCCCCATCATTCCCTTTTGCCATGCCCTTGGCAGAGCAAACAAAGCATGGCTAACAAGGAAATCATGTTTTTTGTCACAGGGAAGAAAAGTTGCAGATATGATTGAACATATCTTCCAACAAAGACAAACCATGCAATCGGTTTTATCCACCTTGTCCCCCAAGGATCCCATGAAATCCAAGGTCCAAAATGGATAATGCAGGACAATATCATGGGGGCACATTTTGATTACATAACATTCATAAGTGCTTCTTTCTCTAGCAAAGGTTCCCTTTTCCTCTCATTCAAGCTTTTATTGATGAGTGTGAAAATAGTTTTAATGTGTCTACAGTAACTAAAGAACATAAAAGAGTGTGAAGACCAGTCAATGAAAGATCAAGTAACAAAAAAAGGATACATTGTTAAGTGTCATAGCAGCAATTCTATGTGACAGTTTTGATTGTTCACTCAATAAATCCCAAGGGTCACAAGTACTTCGAAGAAAACGCAAACTTTGATTTGATGAAAGTCATGTTTGAAATGAAAGATTGAGTCACGTAAACTTAAAGTCATTAAAGTTTATGCAAGATGATTTTGAAATGATAAATCTTGACATATGGTGTTTGAAGACATGACACGTTAAATTAAATGAGAATGATTTGAGTTAAGAAATTAATTGACAATTTACTACTAAAACATTTCCTATGTCAATCTTTGAAATTTATGGAATAGAAACTCGGAATTGTCGTAGAAAAATTCGAGCCAGGATGAGGAGTGCTAGAATTACGAGATTTTTCTTTACTTAAATTTTAAACAAGTTTCAGATAATAATTTTGTTATTATTGAAGATTTTATCTGTTATGGTTAAATTTCATATTTATATGATGATAAGTTAGATGTTTTAGGAATTTCAAATTGCCTACTCATAGGTATTTTCACGAATTTGAATAATTATTTTCTGCCACTATTAATCTCTCTATTCTGTGTGTAGAATATTTTTATTTTATCAAATATTCGCAACTGACTCCTCTGTAGTTATTAGAATTGTGTTTTTCACAGTTTCACCATAGTGGACTTTTTCCACTATTAGCAAACATAAGATCCAGAAAACATTCTAGAGGGACAAAACAAAAAGGTAAAATAGAATGACAATCCTGTTAAAATAAAAATAACAAAACATCCCCATACAAATACACACTTTTTCCTTTCAAAATGGAGAGCAGATGTGATGTTTGTCAAGTAAAATTAAAGATTTTAACATTGTACTAAGTTTGTTGATGAAGATTTGGAGCTCTAGCTGAAGATCTAAGTAGTTAGAGCACACCAGGTTGACAATCATATCATCTGAGACATCATTGTGTCTGTACTGTAAAAATGTAAAACCAAGTCATGAGTGTAGAGTGGAAGGAAAATTATCATGTCTCATTCCATATATTATTATGCAACATTTTAATTCCTATGTTGGCTATATCAAAATTTTGAGAACCAAGTGAATCCAAATGCATAAGTTGCCAACCAATGACAATATTTATATCTTCAAGAGTTTTATGCTTTGGTCCATGCATAGGACATGGAAAAGAAACACGCGAGTGACAGAACAATCTGTCACTGCAATAATTTCTAAACAACTAAAAATTGGCCATGAACTTACCACAATCTGACTAAATCCATTTGGCTAATGAGTAGTAAAGCAAAAAACACAGTCCATTTGTCTAGAATTATTAAGATTACCACGTGCCTTGGTATCATTAAAATGAATAGGTGGTCCATTAAATTCTGAAATGTAGCAAAATAATTTTGCAACTTGCCAATACACAGTAAGAACACAAGCATATCAATAATAAAAACACATATTCCAAGATGATGATCTAGCCGCCCAAAAACAAAAACAACCTTGGTATCTCACAATTTTGTTTACTAAGTAAAAAATAACCCTCCATAGATTGTCCATAAATTGATGGTTGCAAGGAACTGTTTATCTACCTCAGTCTATTCAAAGCACTACTATCAAAAGTTGTATTCCTATGCTCCTTAATGAGTATCAAATCTCCAAAATTATCACCTCATGAATGGTAACAAAGATTAAAAAAATTTATAAAAACTAAACCAAATAGAATTGTTTATCAAAAGTAAAATAATGACATATATCATAAGACAAGAGAAACTTGAACTAAATAATAATAATAATAATATAAAATAAATACTTAAATACATAATAAACCAATCTAAAAACCTTAACATGAAATAAATATTTAATGGTTGAAATATACTAGACTGAACAAGAAAACTATATTACAATTGATATTTGTTTGGCAGCCTAACATCAATGGTATAACATTTTATTTTGATATTACACGTTAATTTTATTACATGTTCATACTATACTCATTAGCCACCTTGATGGCTGTTAGCAGTTTTTAACGACAATAATTAATTAATGAAAGAAAAAAAGAGAGAATTGTAGGAACTTAAAAATTACTAAAAACAAATTAGAAGGATAAAAAATATATTAAAATCTGATAATATTGGAAAATAATCCGTGTTTGTGTTGTTCTTACATATATATGGGTTGAAAATATCATAGTCAGCTTAGCTGGGATTAGAAACCAGTCCACTGCAGTGTGACCAGCGTAGCAAAAGTGGGAAATTGCCATGGCAACAGCACGAACACTCGCATCTTCCGTTCTCCATTCCCACACTCTCCCACGCGCGCCATGCCGCTTCCGCTTTCACTTTCGCTTTCCTTCAACTCTCTGCACTCTCACATTTTCCCCTTCCAATTTTCCCGCTAAATCTTCTTCGCGCCTCACCGTCTTCTCCGCCGCATCCGCCGACCACCACCGCAGCACGTCTCAAGACCTCGCCGTCCTTCTCGAAGTCGACGGGTGATTCGATTCCTCATTCCATCAACCTTCTTTCACTACGCTCCACGATTCTCTCTTCCTATTATGCTTCTCAGACTCTTAACCTCTTGCTCTGCTGTTTTAGGGTTATTATGGACTCGCACCGCGTAGGAAATCGTGTTGCCTTCAACAAAGGTTGGACCGATTCTGCTTCCGCCGTTTACGTTGCTGTGATTCTGTGTAACGCGGTGTAACTTTTCTTCCTGTGCCTGCAGCGTTCGAGAGGCTTGGGCTCGATTGCGCCAACTGGACTGAACCTGTCTATTCGGACCTTGCGAAGTGTGTTTGTTTCTGGTTATTTGTTAGATTAGAATGTTCTGTTGCTTATGCGTGCGTGTGTGTGCGGTTGAATTATCTTTGCCATTGCCACACTTTACTTTGGTGTTGAGTAAATTGATGTTTTGAATTCTTTCTTCAAGACTCTTTTGATCGGTAAATGTTGGAGTGTTTTCGCAATTGAGTTCTGGAAGTTATGTCAGTGAGTGTCATCATTGCTTACACACCATTTTCTAATGACTTTCTAGGAGAAGTGCCGGAGATGAAGAAAAGATGGTGTTTCTGTATTTTAATCGCGTAAGTTGTTCGTCTTTTGTCTGTGTTGGGAATGAAAGAAGAGGCATGTTTACCTGTAATATCAGTAGTTTTCTTAGTTGCCGACATTAGTTAAGCCATATTCTGTTGTTGTATCTAATAAGCAGATTGGATGGCCTGCTTCGTTACCCACAAATGAGCAGGGACTATTTGCGAAAAGAGTTTTGCAGCAAAAGGTTTTGTCCTTACACTTGATCTTGGTGAATATTATATTACTGATAATTAGTGTGCTTTTCACTTTGGTGTATGAGGACTGAGGCATATTAAATGAGGTTAGTTAACTAGGAATGTGTTGTTGATCAAAAGATAGAATTAGTCTGAAATTTTCCTGATTTCCGTGAACTTTGCTTTATAAGGAGGAAATATCTGTCACGTCTCTCTAGTTTTAATACTAAACTTTATTAAGACCAGAACATATGTCCTAGTAGAGAAGCCTTTTTGTCTTCCCATTTCGAGCATTTATTGGACCAGTAACTTAACTGCTGTGTTAATACGGAAAATTTACAGCCACAACTAATATGATATTTAAGATACGATATTAGTAATTCTTGAACAATTGAAACCATTTCTTAGCTGCAACAATTAGTGATTAGAAATATCAATATGTGGATCTGCTTCAAAGCTTTTATCTAGTAAATAAGCAACATATGAAGTGGAAGAATGAAGAAATCAATGCAAGCGGATACTTAATCCTGATTTCTGCTATATTATTCTCAACTCAAGCAAGCTTTCTATTATTCTCAACTCAAGCAAGCTTTCTATTATTCTCAACTCAAGCAAGCTTTCCATGAAGAAAGGTGTTTTCTTATGTCAAACTGGTATGGCGGCCAAATAAAGAAAGAAGAAAACAAAGGCAGTCTTGACCACAAGGGAGATTGGCTCCAGAGTTGGGACCATTAATTTGTCTACTGGAACCAAACTCAATGGTTAAACAAAACGTGTTGCATTCCGTGATTAGTTTAACTTAATTTGAAAAGTAAACTGCTCCATGTTTTTTTAGGAGAGAAGTCAAATCAAAGTTGTAATAAATAAATACCTAATATTGAAAACCCTATTGGTATGGGAGACTTTTGATTAGCCATCAACCTCAGTTTTCTTAATTAATTCGGATTTTTTAGGGGAGAACAGCAGATTGAAGGTCTAGATTTTGGATTCTTGTGGATACTTGTATTGAAATTTATGTAGTAATTAATTAGCAACTCGTTTCAAGTAACATTGGAACCTTTGTTTTATTCTTATATTTTATTCTTTTAAATAACTTATTGTAATTATTTTTTTCTGGTACATATAGCCCTAGGTATGCTTTTTGTCATTTTCCCATACAATTTCACAAATGTATAAGCCTCTTAATCCCTTCAAGAAACTTGTAAATTTTCCTTTAGGCTTCTTATTCAATCTTATTATCTAAGAAATGTTTGATGCCGCCATTCAGAAAGGTGACGCTCCTGTCTACTAGCCAATTCGGATAGCTTATTTTGAGACAAAAAAAAAAACTTCGATCAAAAGATTAATGAGAGATTTTGACAATAATTTTTTCCTACACATTCTATATATTATTCTCTGAATAAGATTCCTTCATCTAGTGAATGTTGTTTGGAGTTCATGGATGCTTTAAATGACAATTATCAGATTCCGAGGATTATATGCTTTTTCGCTGTTTTTAAGAATTATTAGAATAACTTGTCCTCAGTTCTTCTACTCCAAATACAAAAGTAAAAGGGAAGTATAGGTGGGAAAAAGAATTCCAACTGGAGTGGGTGTATCTAATGGTTTGCAAACATGCCACTTTGATATTTATGACCTAAGGAACTCAATTCTATACCCTTGTAAGCTAAACATCCTTCCCCAGATGATTTTTCAGTTTAGTCATATTTTGAAGATTATGAAAATTTGTAGAGAATCCTATTCAACTCTTTATCATATATTGGCAGGAAAAGGCGTTAGAAGAGTTTGTCATGTCAAAAAGTCTACCTTTACGACCTGGTCTTGAACAGTGAGTTATCTCATATTCTTTGAATATGATTGTATGTCTCATTTTGTATTTCATAGATGGGAGCTATCTTTAAAAGAGATCTATAGAGAACAAGATGTACATTGGCTAAGGATAGCAGACTCTTTAAAATGTTTCTATTAAGTTATCATACCTAGTCATTCTTTCACTTTGTAGGTCTGAGCCACTTGGTCATTCAAGTGGATTTTAACCACGCATGTAATTTTGTTGATTTTTCACTGTTCTATTTTTGTGGTTATCATTTTTTTCTTCATGATTTAAACATTAACAGGGATATATCATTTAATTGAAACTTTTGTTCAAGACCCAGGAATAAATAAGGGTTTTTCCCTAGAACTTAATTTGGTTTTCAATAAAATTGATATACCGCCACAGTGACTTAAAGCTATTTGTGCAAGCCACGTGTACATTTCGTGTTTACATTCTTCTTTTTCTTGATAGTAGTTTATCTTCTATTCATTTTTGGAAGGATTTCAGTTTACAAAAGTCCCATACTAAAATGTTTTTCCTTGTTTTCATTGCCTCTTAATATCGAGCTGTACTTTGATTGCGTATATTAATTCTCTTGAAGGTTCAAATGTACCAGGATATTTCATAAATTTAGGAACTTGGATGATGATGGTCTTTAATCTGCTTATTTATATTCCTTAACATATATAGTAATGTCTCCATTGACAGATTTATTGATGATGCATATAATGAAGGAATTCCAGTGGTAATACTAACGGCATACAGTAAAAGTGGTGACAGTATTGCTGGGTAAGTTTGTTTAGCTCCAAAATTTTGCATGGTACTATGATACTAAGCAGGATAATATTATGATTATGAATGGAATTTGATTTTGTGGTCTTGAGATGTTATTGATCACTGAGACGCTCAGCTTACTGATTTGCTTACAAAGTTTCTTTAGGTCTTGTAAGGGGGTGGGGTGAGGTGTGCTTGGTTATTTTTATTTGGCACTAATTTACATTTCAGTTTTATGCTCGAGCTTTAACGTTAAGAACACTATTAGGTCTTCCTGGATAATGTGAGCATACTAATGTTTCCTTCCTTTTGCCTTGTGCTTATTGAACTTTTAGGTCCATAATGGAAAAGCTTGGTGAAGATCGAAGCATAAAGGTCATTATTGTAGGGAATAAGGAGGTTGATCAAAGTTTATATGGACAACTAGCCTCGGGAAAGGTAATTGCTTTTGATATGGATGAAGAGCTTGCCAAGGAAGCCAAGAGAGCTGGTATTACTTCAGTCATTGATTATGTATGTGCCCCCCTGCAAGCATTTTCAGTACGCAATGTTCTTTGCTAAGGGACTTTCAACTTATGCCATTTTTGCTAGTTTCTGCTGAAAGACAAAAACTAGCTAAGGAGGTAGCATCCATGCTAAAACTGAGCGTTGAGATTGATACCAGCTCATCTGAAAGGTTAGTTCATTTGTCTCCAGTAATTTTCACCGAAAATAAATGGAATATCTTGGTTCTTTTGTTTCACTTACCGTAGGGATCTATACTCGCTGGATAAAAACACTTGTATGACTCAGCTTTGTAGTTATTAAGGAAACAATGGTTGACGTATGTTTGGAGAGGGTAAGGAAAGCAAGAAAAAAAAACAGGAAAGAGTGTGAGAAGGGATGGGAAGAGAAGTGGGTGTTATTAAAGTGGTGTTTTTTGTTAGTAATCGTTCAAAATTGGGGGAACTTCCTAACAGGAGGGAACTTTGCTCAAAAGTTGCCCTTCCCCTGCTTTATTTTCCATCGAAATATTTCCTAAGGTGTCTTGTAGAGAGAGGAAAAGTGCAGGTTTATGTTATGCAAAAAAGGAATTTAAAGTCTTTCCACTACCTGTAGAAATCTTCCACAAAAGGACAAGTTTTTTCTGTTTGCAAAAATTGAAAATTAGAGTCAAAATAAAGTTTTATATCTAACTTGTAGACATTTAGTCTAATTATTATACAAAAGTTGGAGTGAATTAGAATATGATAGTAAGCCCTTGTACTATCCCATTTTTAGGTGTACTGGATGACCTATTAGATATTATCATCATTCTAATGCTATTTCCATTCTTTTTTTATCTTCAAGATAAATTAGATAATATTAGGTTATGTATGCATATACATATATAACAATATTACTATTTTATTAAAATTACATAATTAATTTTAAAATTATTTTTTGATATATTTTTAAAAATATTATACATTATTCCTTTTTCGACCTCTATACATGATTTAACTTTTTAAATAGTGAAGGTATATAAAAATTAGCTAACAGATCAATTGCACTAATTGCATTTTATTATTAATTTATTTATGATATATAATGATGATATTAATATTACCAAATTTTAACTTCAAATGCAAAACTCGTATTTGTGAATTTATCTTTAAAGTAATTTTTCAAAAGCTAAAAATCGTCAGGCCAAATATTTACATATTAAAACTCTAGATGTTGGGGTTTTGTTCATTCAAAAATGCTTTTGTTTTCAAGAGCTTCCCTAAAATTATATTTGGCATGGCTCTCCTTTTAAAGATGGGTAAAATAAACGCTGCATTAAATGCTACCGAAAGGCATTGAAACTGAAAATCTGAAGGTTAGAAAGTGTTCTTTCAGATTTATGTAATCATTTGTGTCAACTTCTTTTTACCTTTGTGTTTGATTTCCTCCTGCATTCATGATTTTTTATGCCATCTAGAATTTGTATGTTCATTAGAAAAATTGTTCTTCCTTAAACTATAATAGATTTGTGCGTATATTGAGTTATATTTTTCTGTTAATTCAATGCGATTCTGAAACAGTATATTTTTGCCAGTGCTGGAACTGTGGAACATGAGTTGATGAACACAAATTATCATTTGACAACGCAATCTATCAATTGTCCAATTAATGACTGATTTGGATTTTAGTTGCATAGTTAAATATTATGTCAATTTTCATTAATTTGTTGATTGGTCTGTCCAGTCTAGCTAAGATTGTGGCTGCACTACGCGCGGGAGCAGAATATGCAGGGTTACCCGTCTCCAATTGTGTCCTTGTTGCTGGAAGCCAATCTGGTGTATCTGGCGCTACACAGGTGGGCATGCCCTGTGTTGTTTTACGAAGCAGGTGATTTCCTCTTGGAAGTTTATCAAACATTTAATGGAGGAGTTTACACAATTGCACCATTGCATGCTTTCATCGGAAGTTCCTTTCTATCAATAGAATTGTAATTGTTTTTAAGTTGGTGTATTCAATAACTGTTTCTGATATTTTATTGTTTGCTGCAGTTTGACATCTCGAGCTGAGTTTCCATTAGCAAACGCTACAGTGGATGGATTTGGAGGTCCAGATCTAACAATTTCAAAATTACGTAATCTACGCCCGAATAACAATCAAAGGACTGAATGGTAATTTTCTCAACTTCAAATTCATATTTTCAAAGAGAAAGTGTTCTATTACATGAATCAAAATTGTGACGACCCTAGAGAGTGTTCCATCATTTTTTGATGTGCAGATATCTATACTTCCCAAGAAATTAGCAATAAACACAACATAATCACGCTTGCTCGGGATTTCAAGCATTTTTTTGCGGGCAAGCAACGGGAGTTTGAGATAGGTAACTTCAGGAAATATGTTTGCTGGTCTGATAATTTCATGTTTCAATTCCGCAAATTTAGGAATAGAGCAAATACACTGAAATATGTGGTTTTGCTTTCTCTTCTGATTTAGGATTGGCTGTGGAGAAGCTCCTATTGCTGTTACTGGGTAAATATAATTGTAATACGTCTGATGTAAGATTTTTATCCGAATGGAACTCAGATCTTTGTTCGCAATATGTTATTCTTTGTGTTAGTGGTGGTTGAGTCGTTTCTGCTTTTGATTTCTGTTTAATTTATTTGTTAAATGTATTTATTTTTAATCTCTTATTAAATATTTTAAAAATATACTATTTTGAAATGAACAAAATTTTCTCGAATATAATTTGGAATCAATCTTGCAATTAAATTATTCTACAAAAATTCAGTATTTTAAGTCTTTTATCTCTATGAATAAGTGGGTTCTTATAATTAATTCTTTTTATATGCAATTATCGTTTGAATTCATTGTTGAATTGCATTAACCATTAATTAATTTACATCTTCACTATTTTATCATTATCTAATTTTACTTTTTTTTTTGCATTAGATCTCTCATCTTAAATATATAAGTTACAAGTAATTTAGTTTTCTCATTATATATTTGTTGTGTACGAATAATTTAATTATATTTTTTTTTATTTTTATATATTTTTATTTCAATTGAAGAATGCTGCTATAGACTTCGTGCTATATAAATTTCAAATTACTAAGCCAGATGTATAAGTTTCAAAAAATAAATAATTTTTTTTATAAAAAAACTTTGATAATAATTTTGACTTCGAGAAATTTAAAAATATTGCATATTCTCTTATGACTGATCTCTTTGAATATATATATATATATATATATATATATATATAT